>Ga0316207_10001195_pt1 | contig 33472 bp, 28 predicted proteins | sample 6weekpyrite_MG_FD_204943 | JGI IMG/M metagenome (GOLD analysis project Ga0316207, IMG submission 204943) | Microbial mat bacterial communities from mineral coupon in-situ incubated in ocean water Damariscotta River, Maine, United States -... | ecosystem: Environmental > Aquatic > Marine >... | reverse complement strand
AAAATAAATTAAAACGCCGCGGTAAAGTGTTTGAAGGCGACACAATTACCGTAGGTAAAAAATCACGCTTACAACTACGTTTCGTTGATAACCAATTAGTCGTATTAAAAGCTGACACAGTATTTCGTATTGATGAATACAAATTTAAAGACAAAAAAGATAGCGATAAAAGTGCGGCACTCAGTTTACTGAAAGGTGGCATGCGTAGTGTGACGGGCTTAATTGGTAAATCGGCACGGGATAAATACAAAGTTAAAACACCGGTTGCAACGATGGGTGTACGTGGTACGCATTATGTGATCCAGATATGTAGTGGCAATTGTGGTGATGGTGTCCAGGGGATAGTGGGTACCGTATTGCAAGGCGCAATTGTGATGAGCAACGATGCGGGGTCACAGGAATTTGGTACCGATCAATTTTTCAACGTTCCTTCTAATAACGAAGCGCCTAAAGCGATTACTAATCCACCTAGAGTGCTAATCAGCCGTGCAACGTCAACCTCCGATGAAGAAGAAGGCGATGATACGGATGCTTCATCAACGGATGGAAGTGATACAAGTGCTGGTTTTACAGCAGGTGAACAGGAAACTGTTACAACAACAGAGGGCGTGGTCGATCCAAACAATCCTGACCCAGTAATTCCCGGCGATCCTGCGCCCGCTGGTGCCGGATTAGTGATTGCAGGTATTTCACAAGCAGAAGGTGGCGCGGGTGGCGGCATCGGCATTGAAGGCCAAAATGCACTAATTGATATTGCCGAAATCGATGGCGTAGGAAATCAACCCGTTTCATCAATCATTCTTGATCAGGCTGGATCGGCTGAGTTTCAAATTAGGTTAGGCGCAGTGGCGACTGAGCAAGGTGGTGACGGAATGCTAGGGGTTAACTGGGGGCGCTGGGCGAGTGAAGATGTCATTTTTAAAGATAATGGTAGTAATTCCAGCTTAGCTACAGGGCTCGCTTTTATTTATAGTCCAAATATTACCCCTCAGTCGGCAATTGACGCTCGATCAGATTTTGCAACGTTTTCATTAGCAGGTGGCCCAAGTATTCGAGATGAGACTGGTGCGCTGATTAGTGGGTCACTGTTTTTTGATATTGATTTTATGTCAGCAGAAGTAGTTGATTTTTATGGAAGCTTAAGTGGCAATGGTCGCTTATATAACATAGGAATAGATTTGCCGCCGATGGTGAATGCACCATTAGCTGATCTATCAAATGGTAATCAGATACCTATTATAGCCGGTTGCATGGGCTGTCCTTCTGGTATCACAACGTTGAATGGTTTTGCTGGCGGTGCATTTGTGGGGCCAACGGCACAAGCATTGATAGCTTACTTTGGCTTAAATGGTACAAATGGCGCTGGAGTTAATATTGGTGTTTCAGGAGCCGGTAAATTCGATGATATGGGTGGATGCACGATGTGCTAGGTTTTATATACCGGTAAATAAAAGTTTATCCCGACCTTAAAAGTTTATAGATTTATTTTAAACTTAATATGCTAGTTAAACCTGTAATTCGTCTGGGCATTTTATTCTTTAAATCACTTAAATTAATAACTTTCAATACACAATTAAGAATTCAGCTTATGCAGAAAAGCATTAAGTGGAGATGGCAATATGAAAAACAAAATTACTAAAAGCCTGCTATCCGTTACATTAACATGTTTATGTATGTCGGTAAGCCCTGTGCAAGCGAAGTCTGACTTGGGTGTCGGTAAAGCCATTATTAGTATTGGTAAGGTTTTCAGTAAATCGAAAGACGGCACAGAAAATAAATTAAAACGCCGCGGTAAAGTGTTTGAAGGCGACACAATTACCGTAGGTAAAAAATCACGCTTACAACTACGTTTCGTTGATAACCAATTAGTCGTATTAAAAGCTGACACAGTATTTCGAATTGACGAATACAAATTTAAAGACAAAAAAGATAGCGATAAAAGTGCGGCACTCAGTTTACTGAAAGGTGGCATGCGTAGTGTGACGGGCTTAATAGGTAAATCGGCACGGGATAAATACAAAGTTAAAACACCGGTTGCGACGATGGGCGTACGTGGTACGCATTATGTGATCCAGATTTGCAGTGGAAATTGTGGTGATGGGGTTCAAGGAATAGTGGGTACCGTATTGCAAGGTGCAATTGTGATGAGTAACGACGCGGGAACACAGGAATTTGGTACCGATCAATTTTTCAACGTTCCTTCTAATAACGAAGCACCTAAAGCGATTACTAATCCACCTAGAGTGCTAATTAGCCGTGCAACATCAACATCAGATGGTGAAGAAGAAGGTGATAGTACGGACGCTTCATCAACGGATGGAGGAGATACAAGCGCTGGTTTTACATCAAGTGAACAAGAAACTGTTACTACAACAACAGGTACCGTTAGCCCTACTAGCCCTTTCATTGAAGGTACGCCAGCGCCTGCTGGAGCAGTATTGGCCATTGCCGGCATGACTCCAGGAAATGACGGTGCTGGCGGCATTATTGGCACAGAAGGAAATAATGCCTTAATTGATATTGCTACGATAAACAATGTAGGTAACCAGCCAGTATCATCAATTTTAATCGATCAGTTTGGCTCTGGTGAGTTTCAAATAAAGCAAGGCGCGGTGGCAACCGAGCAAGGTGGAGATCCAGTTGGTATTAATTGGGGACGATGGGCATCCGAAGATATTCTTTTTAAAGATAATGGTGTCGAGGCGACGCTGCTAAATGGACTTGCTTTTGTATATAGCCCGAATACAACAACTCCAGCGCAGCTTTCAAGCTTGACAGGCTTAGGCATGAAGACATTTACGCTCACTGGTGGTCCAAGTTTCCGAGATGAAACCGGTGCTATCGTAACGGGTTCTATGTTTGTAGATATTGATTTTGCAAGTCAGGAGCTTTTAGGTCTAGGTGCTTCACTAAGCGGAAATGGCCGTAGTTATAGCTTTTTTGATGACACGATGATGATGCCTTCTCCGATTTCATTATCGACATTACAAGCTGGCGGCGAAATACCTCTTATTGGATCTTGCTTCAGCGGAGCCTGTGGCATGTTTACTGAAATAACAGGTACGGCAGGTATAGGGTTCGTCGGCCCGACTGCGGAGCGTATTATAAATTATTTTGGGCTTAATGGAGTCACCCCAACAAGCCAGGTAATTGGTGTGTCTGGAACAGGGGTCTTAACGCAAGGTCCTTTTATGTCCCCTCAGTAGATTTTTAGGGTAATTACTTACTAGTATGCTCGAAGGTACCATCCCAATCTTCGGTCAGCAGTAACTCGTTCATGCTCGACATACGATCCAGGTAGATGCTGTAAATCATTCTATCTGGATCGTTTTCATTTAATTGGCCAAATATTTTTTTCGCCTCGGTCCATTCTCTTGCGTAGTAATGATCAAGCGCCGTCTCGTGTTCTTTAAGTGTGCTTAAAAGCGCCTCATCAGCTTCTTCAACTTTACAGATAGGTTCGTAAATAACTACCGGTTCAGTTTTGCCTTTTACTTGCACTTTATCTAAGCGGCGGAAAATGTAATCGTCCTGCCCTTCTCGTGTGTTTTCTCCGACGATCAATTTCACGCCATACTGTTTTGTTAGACCCTCTAAACGAGATGAAAGGTTCACCGCATCGCCAAGCACGGTGTAAGCACGACGGAATTCAGATCCCATGTTGCCCACATTCATCATGCCCGTATTAAGACCCACACCTAGATTAATCGGTGGATAACCTAAGGCATCCATTTCTGGTTTCATTTCATCGACTTTTTCAAGCATCGCTAATGCCCCCTCGATGGCATGTTTGGCATGATCTTGATCTTTAAGCGGCGCGCCCCAAAAAGCCATAATCATGTCGCCCACGTATTTATCGATGGTACCTTTTTTATTAAAAATGATTTCTGTCATGGGCGTAAAGAAGCGATTCAGCATGTCTTTTAGTTCTGTCGGTGATAAGGCTTCACTTATGGTCGTGAAACTACGAATGTCAGCAAACAAAACCGTCATTTCGCGACGGTCACCTTCAAAGCCAAGGTCATCGTCTGATTCAAGCATTTGATCAACTAATGCAGGTGGAATGTATTGGCCGAATTGATCGCGTAAATGTTTTTTACCTTGAGATTCAAAAATAAAACCATAAGCCAGATTCGACATGGACAGAATAAAGATCATCATCAATGGGCTAGCAATGGCAACCACAAAGTTATATTCCGTCCATAACCAAATATTAAAACCCATTAAACTTCCTGCACTGGTTACAAAAAGCATAATGGAATAAAAAGGACTTAAAAAAGGCAGTAGAATAGCAAGCAGTAAACCTAAAGCGAGTGTAATGACAAAATTTAAACCTTGTGCCCAATCAGGCTCTGCCGGGAAAGTAAGTTGGGTAAATGTTTGATCCTGTGAAACGCCTGACACTTCGCTAGAATCAATAATACCAGCGGCGATACTGGCATGAATTTCAACCCCGGGGTAAATCCGGTTAACGGGGGTGGCTTTAAGATCATTTAAACCCGTCGCGGTGGCGCCAACGAATGCAATGGTACTTTCGAGCTTGGCTAACTTTTCAGGCTCGACTTTATCATTCAGAATATCCGTCGCTGAGAAGTAATTAAAACTAAACGCGGGTCCTCTAAAAGGAACAAGCACTGAACCAATGCCATCGGTAGGAACCTCAACCACATCCAGCGATAAATATTCCATCGCATCGATATCACCAATGGGAGCAGTTTTAATAGTGACTTCTTCACTGGCATAAAACAGTCGAACAGCCTCTAACGACAAAGACGGGTAAAAGTTGCCTTTATATTCATATACCAAACTGGCACGCCGAATAACGCCATCTGCATCAGGAACAACAGACAAAAATCCTCCAAAATTCGCGACACTGTGTAGAATATCAAGGTTTGAAAGATAACCTTCTTGGTTAAGAATGCTGGTATTAGTTAGCTCATCCAGATTTGTCACATTTAAAGGTTTGCCAATTACGCCGTATTCTTCACCTTCGTTAAGAAAAGCGTAGCCGAGCACAATGTCTTTATCGAGCAAGCTGGTTGCTAAAGCGACATCGCCATCAATTTGGTCAGCAATGTTAATGAGGGTATCGGTAACCAGTTGATCAACTTTGATACCTTCAAGGATGTCGAGAACCGATATGGCTGGATTTGCTTCTGGTTCTGAAAAGATAATGTCAAAGACCGTAACAATAACGCCAGCTTCAGTCAGCTTCTGGGTTAAAAGCCCTATCTTCTCTCTAGGCCATGGCCAACGCCCTTCTTCAGATAATGATCTATCGTCGATATCGATAACAACGATGTTTTCATGGGCAACAGGTTTATCCGGTAAAGTAAATTGTAAGCGTAGATCGTAGGCTATCCATTCCATTCGATCGCGTAATTTGGAAATAAAACTATTATCAGAAAGTTGGAAAACAAGTGAAAAAGCAACCAAGCCGATACCGATCGTAATCGGAATAATGTGCCTTCTCAGTTGGGTATTAGTCATAGGTCAATGATTATAATAGATATATTGTAACTCTACGCAGCCATGCAAGGATTTGCAAGAGGTGTGTTAGGAAAGCGTGTTTGATTGTAGTTTGAACACCTCACTAAGCGCTGAATTTAATTGCTTCTCGAATTTAACTTTGTATTGAAGGTAGCTAATGGTCTGAGGGGCTTGTTCAGACTCGTCGCTATCAGGCTGGAGGGGTAAATCAATATCATTGATATAAAGGGGATAATCCGACTTCCCAATTCGTAATGACAGTATATGTTCGGCAAGTTCTTTGAAGACATCATCACCAAACTGTAAAGAAGAAAATTCACGGTTATTGCAAAACACGTTGTAGTTGAGTTGATGATTGACCGTTTCAATGATGACAGTCACATCAAGAGGGTTCATTGGAGTATGTAGGTGATCGATATAATAAGGCTTTATTTTCCAGCTTCGGTTCATTTGTTGGAGCGTATAAAAGCAGATTTTTAATGATTGAAAGTATTCATGTTGATGGCCAAAACTATTAATACGTTGAGAGATTGCATAAAAGAAAGCATCATAATGCGCCATGATTGTTTCAAGATTGTAAAAATCATGTGTGGTGTGGAATAAAGCACCCTTTTCATCCAGGATTATGATATTAGCAATAGACCCCGCAACGTTAACATAGACGTCAATCTGACCTGGCTGGTGTGTTGCATATAGAGTAGGTAAAAAATGATCATCAAGCGTCAATTCATCAAACACAACAGCTGAATAGCTAGTCTCGACTTGCCCTAGCCGATCTAAAAGCGATGCGTAGTCGCCAACACGGTGATAACTAACCATAGGCTTAGCACTGTCAGAATGATGACGTTGTAAAAGATAGTAATTGTCTTCAACGCCGATAATATAACGTGAGTGTGTGGTATTTTCTTCACGATGAAAATACCGAATAACATTATTAAAAATAGATTCAACTCGCTGCGCAACAGTTTGATTTAGGCTAGATGAAAAACTATAAGCAGAAATTAACGGTAAAATAATGTTGTCGCTAACACTCGACATTTGAATATTTTTACATAAACAATCCATGACTTCGTTAATGCCACTATAACTACGAGCATAGACTTCTTGCCAGGTATTGATTGAAACCTGATCAACACTTAGTACTAAATTATCTAGCAAGCCACTATAACTAAGCGCATTAATACGATTACTGACAATTTGTCTATCGTCCCTATTATGTATAGACATTGGATCGATGCCGACATTGATAAAAAGCAAAGTGCGCAGAGAATGACTAGCCTTACTAAATAAAAGTGTGGATGTTTCAGGTAAATCACCACGTGGAAACTGCTGGTCTAAAGAGAAAAGAATTTGTTTAACTTCTCGAAGCGTAATATTGTTGTTTTCAACTTGTATTGAAAGAGACGTGTTATGAGAAATTAAATGATTGAAGTGACACCAACAAATAAGTTCTATAATACTCCTGCTATGACGTAGCGCACTATTACGGTTACGATCTTTATTTGTTACTTTGCCTCGATAGAGCAACCAATTAGAATCAACTTCAAGAAATGAAAGCTGTTCTTCAGCTAAATTTGGAGAAATACCCGGGTTGACGATATCGATTTTACCCGCTTTTCTTTCAAAGGCTGCATAGAGTTTACGACCAAGAATAGTCATATCGCGTTGGTCAATATTAGATTCTTTAGTGTATTGGCTTGCAAAACCTGAAAGTACTTTATAGCTGCGCGTTAATTCATCTACAAGTTTTTTTCGTTCATCAACAACGCGATGTATTTTCCAGGTTTGTCTTGAATCAAGCATGAGTATGTGTGCTTCATCCCATCCCCATTGATCAACTAGATGTTTCAGCATAACTGTGCGTAACTCTTTGTCGTTATGGTGTTTACTAAGTTGAATGTCGACCTTAAAATAAAAACAACGCCGTGCAAGCTCTAATCGTTCAGTTTCATTACGGGATGATAAGTATTCTTCAACTTTGTGGCACATCATTAAATAAGGATCTATTTCAGCAAGTTCAGTCGTGCCGTGATAAATAGATTTTTTAAGACGCTGGCATAATAGTTCTATATTAGGAAATTCATTAGCATAAGATTCCATTAATAATATTTTTAATACTGATTTATAGGGTGAATCAATTCCTTTGTAAATTTGCCAAAGAGATGCACCAAAAAATTCTTCCGCTGGAATATTATTCAAACCACCAAAATCAATAATTTCAAATTCACTCACTTTGTTACTACTGATTAATGACTTGGCATAGTTGTCATAGTTACTTTCGTGCTCGGGTGGCACTAGCCACCATAAAGGATAACGTCCTGACAGATAAACACCGGTACGATAAAATTCCTCAAGTAACAAATGGTGTTGTGCAGTACCACTATGATCATTATTCATACTTCCATGTTCATGAGTTTTAAAGCGGTGCTCGTCCATGAGAAAAAAATGAACTTCGAGTTCCAGGTTTTTACACCATTCACTAATAGCGGTAGTTTTTTCTTTTAATAATTGAATATCAGATTCGACCATATCAGCACGATGGCAGAGCCAAATATCAAAGTCACTTCGATCGGTTTGGGCTATCGTGCCGCTACTACCTGTGAGAAATAAAGCGAGAATGTTATATCTGGATAATGCACGCTTACTGTGGACAAATTTCTTATTAATTATTTTTGCAGCGTCTAGACTTGCTTTAGTGGGTTTGTAATTGCTTATGCCAACAGGCGTATCTTCTGACACATAACCCGGAAGATGCTGATCGTTGATATGCAGCAATAACGGCAATAGTTTTAGAAAGTCGCGTTGCCGCCACCGTAGAGATTGATTAATACGATTAACACGTTCGTTATTCAGCGTGATAAAGCGTCGTTTAATGCTATTAGGATCTATGTCAGTGCATGTAGTCATTGAAAGGTATATCGACATATAAAGAGAAAGGTGAAGTGGTCGTCAGGCTAGAATGAATTTAGCGTGTCAATATAATGTCACAATAATAAAAAACGTTGTTTTAAACCATTGATTTATAAGTAAATATAAAAACAATATCGCGTCTTACTAAAGAAATACTGACAGTGGACGATACAGTTTTGCGTGAGGGGTGTTGAATAAAAACGCAGCAACAGAAAAAGGGTGAGGCAATATTATGGCAGAACCGGTAGATACAATTTGGATGACTGAGCTTTTTAAAGCCAGCCCAGTGGGCATGGTATTGTTTGATGGCGAGGGACGTGTGGCCTGGGCAAATGACAAGATGTTGAACCTCACGAATTTGTCGTTTAACCAGATCATTGGACTCGACCGCGATGAGTCAAATAGCTTTCAACTAACGGCGTTATTAGATAAGCCGAAGAGGATAGAAATTAAACCACGAGCAAATCAAAGTCATCGTTACTTAAGCTGTGATTACCAATCACTCACATCACCGACTGGTGCCGTGGTGGATGCCGGATTTTATACCGATGCGACTAATTTAGTGATGTTAGAGCAACGAGTTGAAAGGTTAATTTTAACAGATGAAACAACAGGTGCGCTGAATCTTCGTGGCTTAACTCGTGATTTAGAACCGTTGATATCGCGAAGCCGTCGTTATGAAAACGAATTATCGTTAATTCATTTAGAATTTGATTGTTTAGCAGGCGAAGATAATGAACGCACAATGTTGCAACTCTGCCGTGGCATACGTTCTGAACTGCGCTGGGCAGATTTAATCTGTCGCTACAATGAAGAAAGCTTCATGTTAGTGCTACCGGAAACCGGCTTAGCTGCATCCCAAAAGTTAGCAGAAAAACTAATTAAACATCTCCAAAGTTTCTTTGGTAATGAGATGCCTGCTTGTTTCAGTACGGCAGTTGAATGGGAACGAGGCAACGACTTTAAAATGTTATTAGAAAGAATTGAAAATGGTATGGTTGTAGCCCGTGAAAAAGAAAATGAATGCGTGGTGGCGGCTTAATTATTCATTATCGTATTCACCTGCACGGCGAGCATCGCCACGTACTTTGTCTACAGGGTAACGTTGATTATTAATTTCTATTTTGCGCCAGGCGGACTCTATGAGATCAATATCGAGCCGCTCAGCAGTACGAATTAAATAAATAAGAATATCTGCCATTTCAAGCGCGACGGCATCTTTTTTTTCCGCATCAATATTTTTGCTTTGGTCTTCTGTGAGCCATTGAAAGTGCTCGAGCAATTCAGCAGCTTCTGCAATTAATGCCATGGAGAGATTCTTGGGAGAATGAAATTGCTCCCAATCACGCTGGCGTGCAAAATCGACGAGGGTAGCACTTAAAGCTGTTAAACTACCCTCGCCTTTTTTCACTGTTTTATCCTTTCTTTTGCACGCTGTACCGCTTCGCGAACCTGATCAGGTGAAGTACCACCAAAATGATTGCGGGATGCTACGGAGCCCTCTAAGGTAAGGACATCATAAACATCTTTTTCAATCACATCGCTGAACTGTCTCAGTTCTTCAAGTGTGCAGTCTGCCAAGTCTTTGTTATTGTCAATGCAAAAACGGACAGAAAGACCGACAACTTCATGGGCATCACGAAAAGCAACGCCCTTGCGAACTAAGTAATCTGCTAGATCAGTGGCAGTAGAAAACCCGCGTGCAGCAGCATCTAGCATAGCGCTTTTATTAACTTGTAAACCGTCAAGCATATCGGTGTACAGTCTTACTGATGCTAATAACGTATCGACGGTATCAAATAACGGTTCTTTGTCTTCTTGATTGTCTTTGTTGTAAGCCAGTGGTTGTGATTTCATAATAGTTAAAAGTGAAATCAAATTACCATAAACACGTCCTGATTTACCGCGAACTAATTCAGGCACATCAGGGTTTTTCTTTTGCGGCATAATGGAAGAGCCAGTACAAAAGCTATCACCAAGATCGACAAAATTAAATTGCGCTGAAGACCAAAGTACTAATTCTTCAGAGAAGCGTGAAAGATGCATCATTAATAGAGTTCCATGGGAACAATATTCAATTGCAAAATCCCGATCACTCACGGCATCAAGTGAATTCTCTGCGACAGCATCAAATTCAAGTAATTCGGCAGTGTAGGCTCTATCGATAGGGTAACTTGTACCAGCAAGTGCCGCAGCACCAAGCGGTAGCACATTAATACGTTTGCGCGCATCGATGAAGCGCTGCCGATCCCGCTCTATCATTTCAAACCAGGCCATCATATGGTGGCCAAAAGTCACAGGCTGAGCAGTTTGTAGATGCGTAAAGCCTGGCATAATTGTGTCAGCTTCTCTTTCTGCCAGTGTTACTAAAACGTTTTGCAAAGCAAGCAGCCCATCACAGAGCAGATCAACTTCTTCTCTTAGAAATAAGCGAATATCCGTTGCGACCTGGTCATTTCTTGAGCGTCCCGTGTGTAATTTCTTACCAACGGAACCAATTCTATCGGTCAGCCGAGCTTCTATGTTCATATGAACATCTTCAAGAGATACCGACCAGGCAAAATCACCCCGCTCGATATCGAGTTGAATATCGCTTAAACCATCAATAATCTGTTTGGCTTCGTCGTCAGTTAACACACCCACACGCGCAAGCATCGTCGCGTGCGCTTTAGAGCCGGCAATGTCGTGACGGTAGAGACGTTTGTCGAAGTCAATCGATGCGGTATATTGCTCAACAAACTCATTGGTTGCTGAAGTAAACCGCCCGCCCCATGGTTTTTTGTCTTGATCGCTCATAGTGACTTTCATTTCAATGATTTACATTGCGCGCAGTATAGACGATTTCTAGCAAAGGGTGGACTGTTGATGTCGGAAAAGACTGCTAAACTTGGAGCAGTTAATTCATAAAACAAAAAATGTCTGGTTTTTGGAAAGTAATGAAGCGGATAAAAATAAAAGCATCAGCCCAGTTTTCAGCCCCGGCACCACTTGACGGCTTATTTTTGCCTGATTTGTGCAATATTCGCATTTTATTGCTGGTAATAGTGATTGCCGAGATGCTGGCATTTATCTTAACGCTGGCAGGTGCTTCGTCGGGTCAACGCTGGCAAGATTTGGGTTTAATTTCCTTGTTTGTACAGTGGGTCGCGCTTTTTAGTGTGTTGTCACTGTGTCTAATGCGGCCGTGGTTAGCAAATTTCAATAATACATTGGCAGGCGTTATTAGTTTTATTTTGATAAATGTAATTACCTTAGTGCTTAGTGAAATAGCATTTAGTTATATTGCTTACCCCGGGCTGGATCAAAGTACTGCAGGGCATATTGATTTTTTATTACGTAACCTTGGAATTAGCATCATTGTATCTTTATTGACGTTGCGATATTTCTTTTTACAGTACCAATCGAGTAAATCAATGTTGGCTGAAAACACCTCAAGGATTGAGGCATTACAATCACGTATTCGCCCTCATTTTTTATTTAATAGTATGAATGTCATTGCTAGTTTGACTCGCTCAAACCCTAAATTGGCAGAACAAGCCATCGTAAATTTATCGCAGATTTTTCGCGCAAGTTTATCGGACATAAAAAAACAAATTTCATTACATGAAGAAATTTCCATTTGTAAAAGTTATCTGCAAATAGAAACGCTTCGCCTAGGTGAAAGATTACAAGTTGACTGGCAAATAGAAAGTGGTGTTGAAGGCGATATGATTCCAGCATTGCTACTACAACCACTAATAGAAAATGCAGTGATTCATGGTATTGAACCTTTAACAGAAGGCGGTGTAATTTTAATTAGCGCACAACATAAAATGGATAAACAAACCTTGGAGCTAGAGGTCATTAATCCATGTGATAATTTAAAAGATGAAAACAAGTCAACAGAGAAAGGAAACAAAATAGCGTTAAATAATATCAAACAACGCCTAGATGCTATATATAAAGGAGAATCTAGTATTGTTATCAGCCAGAAAAATAACCAACATACGGTAACAATAAACATTCCTATAAACCTACTAGTTGGTGCTGGGTAATGAAATTGTTAGTCGTTGATGACGAAGCATTGGCGCGTGAGCGATTAATATCAATTGTTAATGAGCTTGATGATAATTACGACATTGTCGGTGAAGCAAAAAATGGTCAACAGGCCATTGAAAAAATATTAGCACTGCAACCAGATGTTGTGCTTCTTGATATAAAAATGCCTGGCATGAATGGCATCGAAGTCGCACAACATTTAATTAAACATGAAACATCGCCAGCAATTATATTTACGACCGCGTATGAAGAACACGCACTAGCGGCATTTGATGCACATGCTATTGCGTACCTTTTAAAGCCAATACAATCCGATCAATTAGAACGAAGCCTGCAAACAGCAAGTCATCTTCAGCAAGGCCAATTAAAAAAACTTAGCGAAGACGTTAAAAATAAACGCCAACACATTAGTGTGAAATTACGTGGCGATTTACAATTAATACCAATTACAGATGTACGCTACTTTCGTGCTGATCAGAAATATATTGAAATGCGGCATTCCACTGGAATGGCATTAATTGATGAAGCATTAAAATCGCTTGAAGAAGAATTTTCCGAAGAATTTATTCGTGTACACCGGAATGCGATCGTCGCGATAGATTATGTAACAGGCATTGAGCGTGACAGCCTCGGTCGAAGCTATGTATTGTTAAATGGAGGCGAAGACAAATTGGATGTAAGTCGGCGACATGTAGCCGTATTGCGGCGCTTGCTAAAGTCGCGTGGCTAATTAGCGTTTAGAGAGAACTGAAACCCGCCGCGGAGCTGAACCAGAGAACGATCAATCGCTTCGTCAAGGTAGCCGCCATAAAAATCGACTGTCGTCACACCGACCATTTTTTGCGCAAGCTCGACACCTTTAGCATCGATAAACACAAGCGTAGGAGTTAGTTGCACGTTATAACGTTCAGCAAGTGCCTCAGGTTCAAGGTCTTTTCCGTCAATATCGATAATATTTTCAGAAGAATCAATTTCGACAATACGGACAATCACTTTATTGGTGTAGTCGCCACTGATTTGCATCGGTTTCAGAAATTCTTCCTTAACAATTGCACAAAATCCACAGTAACTAGCTGAAAACATGAGCAAAATAGGTAAGTTTTTTTCCTCTGCCTGAGCTGCATCGGCCTTAAAATCATAGAGATTAGTCAATTTTACCTCAGTGGCATGGACGGACGAGGCCAATATCAAGCCAATAATGCTAATCAAGAAATGGTTAATTGATTTAATATTCATAAAAAGTCGCTCAAAACAGACACTTATTATAGCGTGAGACAGTGTGGATGACGTAAAATATCCCCAATATAGGTAATAATTTCTTAAAATTAACATTTGACCCATTGGATTTAGAAAAAATGTCGAAAAATCAGTTACGTATCGCAACCCGAAAAAGTCCATTGGCTATGTGGCAAGCAGAGCATGTTGCCGCCAGGCTTGTTGAAGCACACCCCGGCCTCGAGGTTGAGCTTGTTACCTTCACGACACAGGGGGATAAAATTCTAGATACGCCGTTGGCTAAAATTGGCGGAAAAGGATTGTTTGTAAAAGAACTTGAGCGGGCAATTCTGGATGGTGATGCAGATATAGCCGTTCATTCTATGAAAGACGTGCCCGTTGAACTGCCAAAGGGTCTTTATTTGCCTGTTATTTTAAAACGTGAAGACCCGCGTGATGCTTTTGTTTCGAATAATTTTGATGATTTTAATGATCTGCCTCAGGGCGCTAAATTGGGCACCTCGAGCCTACGTCGTCAATGCCAGTTAAAGGAAGCACGCCCCGATTTAGAAATATTGGATTTACGTGGCAACGTAAACACCCGCTTGGCTAAACTGGACGCGGGCGATTACGATGCCATTATTCTTGCCTGTGCTGGCTTAAAACGTCTTGGTTTTAACGATCGTATTCGCGCTTCAATGAGCCCGGAAACAAGTCTTCCAGCTATTGGACAAGGCGCAATTGGTATTGAATGCAGAAACGATGATGCCAATACCAATAACTTGATTGCCGTACTGGATGATGTTGAAACGCACATTTGTGTGGAGGCAGAACGGGCAATGAATGCGCGCCTAGGTGGCGGATGCCAAGTGCCTATTGCCGGTTTTGCAGAACTGAAGGGTGAACAACTGCAACTGCGTGGTTTAGTCGGACGTGTTGATGGAAGTGAAATCCTGCGAAGCGCCATATTTGGCCAGCCGTCTGAAGCGGCTGCTATGGGAACTGCCATAGCGGAAGAATTATTAGCCCGTGGTGCAGACACGATTTTGGAGGCCTTGTACGCCGAAAACACATGAGCGAGGGCTTACGACACATACGAGTATTAGTGACGCGCCCTCAACAACAGGCGGAACAGCTTAGTGCACTAATAGAAAAAGAGGCCGGTAGCGTAATAAGCTTACCGATGCTTGCGATAGAAGAAGCCGTTGATACTGAATCAGCACAGCGCTGTAAATTTATTTCAGGCTATGATTGGGTTATTTTCATTAGCCAAAACGCGGTGAGGTATGCACTGTCGTTACTACCATCCAATAAATGGATAGATAACACAGCCGTTGCCGCTATTGGCCAAAGCACAAGCGATGCTTTACGACAGGCAGGCATCCCGGTTGATTTGCAGCCAGAAGAACAAATGAATAGCGAAGCGTTGTTGCAAGCGTTTGAAGCGGAAACATTAGAAAACAAGAAAGTATTGATTGTGCGAGGAGTCGGAGGCCGCGAAACGTTAGCAACCGGTTTACGGAAAAGACAAGCGCTGGTTGATTACGCAGAAGTATACAGAAGGTATTGCCCAACTATAGATGCAATGCGACTAAGTCAGATACTTGAACAAGGAATTGATGTTATTACTATTGCAAGTGGCGAAACATTGCAAAATTTTGTAACAACGATTGATGGGTCTGATTTAACTGACGAGCAAAAAAAACAATTACTATCTTGTCCGATAATAGTAACGAGCGAAAGAGTAAAAGAACTTGCACGACAACTAGGCTATTCGGCTAAAGTAATTGTTGCAAGTAAACCTGATAATGCTGGCTTAGTCCAAGCCATTCAACAATGGCGCAGTGGAGAGAAGTAATGAGCAAAGAACAAGTTGAAGCTGAAGAAATAGAAGAAAATGCTGAGCCTGAAACGGAAGAAAGTATTGAAGACGTTGTTGAGAAAAAATCTAGCGCGTCTATTTTACCTGTCATTGTAGTTATAAGTTTAGTTCTCGCTATCAGTGCAGCAGTTGCTGCAGGATTTAGTTGGTATAAGAATGAACAACGACAGTTAGTGCAATCACAGACTGAACAAATTTTAAATAGTAAAATTCAACTGCTACAAGAAGATCAAAAAGCCAGTAAACAAAATTCTGAAGCCAAGCAGACTTCGTTAATCAAGCAACAGCAAGAAATCTCAAAGCAATTAACGCAAATAACAGAAAAGCTAGGTCGTAACCGTCATGACTGGGCGGTTTCAGAAATACGCTATACATTAAGGCAAGCGAATATGCGCTTGCAGTTGTTTAATGATAAAAAAACAGCAATCGTTGCGCTTAAATTAGCTGATACTCAATTGTCTAATTTAGCTGACCCTTCATTATATAAAATTCGTAGCGAACTAAATAAAGAAATTACCGCCTTACAAGCAATAAAGGAAATTGACATCGATGGCGTAAGTTTAAAGTTATCGGCTTTAGCTGGGCAGATAAATGAACTTGAAGAAACTATTACGCAGCGAAGTAAAAAAATAGAGACAGCAAATATTCCTTCAGTAAATAGCATGAGCCAGTTAGCGGACTGGAAGAAGCACATAAAAAGTATTTGGTCAGAATTAAAAACATTAGTCACAATTCGCCGTACAGATAAAAAGATTTTACCTTTACTAAGCAAGCAAGAATCGCAACAACTTAGGCAAGCGTTGGGTTTAAAAATTGAAATCGCGAGATTAGCTTTATTACAAAAAAACACCAAGTTGTTTCGCTCGAGTTTGCAATCAGCGATTAATTCGTTAAATGAACACTTTAATGCCGATCAGCCGGCGGTGGTATCAATCACTGACGAATTGAAGGCATTAATGGCATTACAATTAGTACCTAACTATCCAGATATTAGCGGTTCTTTAACGATGTTGGAGCGGGCGCAGCAAAGTGAGGCAAATAATAAGTCTGTTACGCCTGTTAAACCGAAACAAATTGAATCGCCTACTAGTGATGCTAAACAAACAAAACAAGGTGCAACAGATAAAAAATTAACCGAAGTTATTGAAACAATAAAATCTGAACTACCCACAAGCAAGCAAAAACAACAAACAGATACGGCAGCAGAAATAACTGAGCCTGTTGAACCTATACAAGCTGATGTGCCAACCAACAAAGAGAAGCAAGCACAATGAGTTGGTTAGTAAAAGTACTGTTAATTATATTAGCAGCCGTTGCGGTGAGTCTGTTAGCAATAGAGGATACCGGCTATGTTTTAATATCACGCGCACCATGGGTAATAGAGTTGAGTTTGACTTTTTTTGTGGCGGCCATTGTCCTCGGATTTATACTTTTCTACGTGTTATTAAGGTTTATTTACAATACTTGGGGTATTGGTGAGAAAATTCGAGATTGGAATCATCACCGACGCCAGAAGGTATCGCGTCAAAGTCTTAATCAAGGTTTACTTGAATTAGCACAACGTAACTGGAAGAAAGCAGAAAAATTATTATTAAAACATGTTGACGATAGTGAGTCACCGTTACTTAATTATTTGGCCGCGGCGAGTGCAGCACAAGAGCAGTCACAAGATAAGCGACGTGATGAGTACCTTGCTTTAGCGCATGACAGTATGCCTGGTTCGGATGTTGCTGTTGGCTTAACACAGGCAGACTTGCAACTACGTCATGGCCAATTAGAACAAGCGTTAGCAACACTCATGCACTGTAGAACCATTGCGCCAAAACATCCCTATGTTTTGAAATTACTTTTAAAAATATACAGTGAATTACAAGATTGGGATAAATTACACGAGTTATTACCAGAAGTTAGAAAAAAGAAATTATTATCCGAGAATGAACAAATTAAGCTTGAATCGACTGTGTATGCTGAATTGATAAAACGATCAACTGAAATAAGTGATATCAAAGAATGCTGGTCTCAAGCACCTAAAATGATTCGAGAAGATAGTACGTTGTTGCGACAGTATTTACTTAAATTACTTTCGCATGGTGGGGACGATGAAGTAGTCGATATTTTACACAAGCATCTTGCAAAAAAATGGGATGTTTCTTTGGTAAAAATCTATGCTTCAGCGCAAGCAACCGATAAAGCTAAGCAACTAGCATGGGCTGAGAAATGGCAAGCACAACATAGTGATGACCATGTGTTGCTTGATACCCTCGCACGATTAGCGGCTCAGAACGAACTTTGGGGTAAAGCGCGTGCATGGTTTGAAGCTAGTTTGGGCATTTTACCTACGGCAACAACTTACCGCGCATTAGGGGAACTGCTGGAGCGACTTGATGAACCCCAACAAGCTGCTGATTGTTATCGTAAAGGACTCATGTTACTAGAAGCGTAAATTATTTCTTTTTGTCGCGAGCGTATTCGAATGAATCTGAAAAGTAATGTTCAGGAGATAAACCCCGTGTGCGAAAACTATCAAAACCGGCATTAACCATTTGTGGTGGTCCACCTGCATAAATGTCGAAACTAGATAAGTCATCAAAATCATCCATGATGGCATCATGAACGAAGCCAGTTCTACCTTGCCAATTATCGTCACTAGCAGGATCAGAGAGAACAGGTATAAATTGAATATGTGGATGCTGCTTTGCCCACTGCTGCGCTAACGCCTGATCATAAAGATCGCGAAGTGCGCGAGCTCCCCAATACAAGTGGATAGGACGCTGTTGGCCCAGATGGAGGCTATGCTCAATTAGCCCTTTTATTGGAGCGAAACCAGTACCGCCAGCCATAAAAATGATGGGTCGGTCGGAATCTTCACGCAAATAAAATGTGCCAAGAGGGCCTTCTATGCGTAGCATCGCTTTTGCGGGCATCTTGCCAAAGGCATATTCTGCAAACTCCCCACCTTCGACATAGCGTACATGTAATTCTATATGCTCACCTTGATGAGGCGCATTGGCGATCGAATAACTGCGCCGGTGTCCATCTTTCAAAATAAAATCAATATATTGGCCAGCAAGAAAATTAAACTTAATTTTTCCGGGCAGGCTTAAAATAATACGCATAACATCGTGGCCGAGTTGTTCGCTAGATGCCACACGGCAGGGCATTTTACGAATAGGGATTCCGGCAATGGCATCTGCAATATTTGCTTCCAGGCGTAAATTGCTACTTGGGTGGGCTTGGCAGAGTAGCGCAAGGCCTTCTTTAACATCAGCTTCAGAAAGTGCTTCAGGACGATCATCCGGGTAGCGGACGTCGCCCTCTAGCAGCCGTGCTTTGCAAGCACCACAAAGGCCATCTCGACAACTATAAGCCAACGGGATATCTTGACGCATGGCGGCATCAAGCACTGATTCGTCATCATTGACATCGAAACAAGTGCCATCAGGTTCGACAATAACTGAAAATTTCATAACAATGTGAGCTGGATCCTAAATAAGCCTGACTGAAAGGCTCAGGATTATCCCTGATTTTTGGAGTGAAGTGAAACAAATGCAAGCAATAATGATTATAGGTTGTGGAGACATCGGTTTACGCGTTGCAAAGAACTGCCAACAAAAAGACATGGATATAAGTGGGCTGGTTCAGAGCGATAAATCAGTCAAAACATTGCAGCAGCAAGCAATTAAGCCAATTAAAGCTGATTTAGACAAGCCAGAAACACTTAAAAACATTAGCTATAAAGGAAAAACAGTCTTCTATTTTGCCGCGCCACCACGCCAAGGAGCGCAAGATACACGAATGGCAAATTGGCTAGCCAGCCTGGATAGCAATTCAGCGCCGGACAAGATCGTGTTAATTAGTACCACAGCCGTATATGGAGATACCGGTGGAGATTGGATAACTGAAGAATCAGCGCTTGCGCCAACAACCGAGCGAGGGCTGAGGCGCCTTGATGCAGAACAGCGCTTAGCTGAGTGGGCAGAGGTAAATTCAGTCGATATAGTGATACTGCGTGTACCAGGGATATATGGTCCTAGCCGGCTGCCACGTGAGCGGTTAGAAAAAGGCTTACCTGTATTGAATGAATCGGAGTGCGGCTATACCAATCGTATCCATGCAGATGACTTGGCGATGATTTGCCTGGTAGCAGCAAAGAAAGCAGTAAATGGTGAAATTTATAATGTGTCAGACGGGCAGCCTGGCACGATGACAGACTGGTTTAATCAAGTAGCAGATTTTTTGAATTTACCCAGGCCACCACAAGTTTCAATGCAAGAAGCCGAGCAAGTGATGACGGCAGGAATGTTGTCGTACCTAAAAGAATCCCGACGAATTGATAATAGTAAAATGTTAAAAGAATTAGATATCAAACTGCAATACAAAACCATTAAGCAGGGTATTGCTGGGAGTATGTAATTAAAATAGCTTAAATCAAATGAAGCAACTTGTTAGCATTTTTTACGCTGCAACATCTGTTGAATAAAAGGCCATTTTTTCTCTGTATATACTTCTCGGTCTTCTTTATGTTTGGCGGCTAGTTCGCGCTTTAACTTTGCATATTCTTCAAAAACAGATTTATCCGAGCGCAATAACTCACGAAAATTAATGCGCTCTTTCCATAGCGGACTATCATACGGTATTAAATGGAGGTGATGAGTTCTGAATGCATCGGAAGGTTTACAGAGCCAATGCATTACCTCTGTTTTATATGGCCAATATTCGTAGCCGTTTTCTACAAGAACTTCGATGGCTTGCTTTGAGCCTTCAAGCGATTTAACCCCAAACATAACATCAATGATAGGTTTTGCTACCATACCAAGAACAGCGGTACTGCCAACGTGCTCTATGCTGCCATAATTCCAAGGGCTAATGATAGACATCAAATGCTCTTTTTCCTTGTCGAATTTGTCAGGCCATGAAGAATTATATTCTTCAAGAATTACTGGTGCTCGTTTCATGGATTTACGCCCTAATTAATATATTGACTCTTTAATAGCTGGCGTGCAGTACCCCAATTAATTCTGACCCGAAATAATTGTTAGTTATTTTATCATGAGCCATGCTGCTGCTTTATCTTTTTCTGAAAAATGTTTAATGATATATTTATGTGTAAACGTGTAAATACTTAGTTTTTTTGAATCATCATCTATTAGATGCGGCTGACACCAAAACGCAATACGAATTGTCTCAAGTTTTTTTTACTTCCTGTCATAGCTAACGTTTGAGCTAATGGACGTGCGAAGCGTTAGCGTAGCGCGACCGGATGAGTGATTTGTTAGCCCCGCTCATCGCGCAAGAACCGTGGTCACGGCTTTTTTAAGTGACGGAAGTAAATCCGTCTCGAACCAAGGGTTCTTACTAAGCCATATATTATTTCTAGGGCTGGGGTGTGGAAGTGGAATCTTGTTTGGCCAATAAGTTTCCCATGATTTTACCAGTTCTGTAAGAGACGAGCTCACAGTGCCAAAGTGGTATGTCTGTGCGTATTTGCCGAGCACTAGTGTTATTTTCAAGTTGGGAAGTTGTTCTAGTAATTGTTTGCGCCAAGCTGGTTCGCATTCTGGTCTTGGAGGGAGATCTCCGCTCTTCCCTTTGCCAGGATAGCAAAAGCTCATAGGTAGTATTGCGATTTGATTAGAGTCATAAAATGTATCTTTAGAAACCCCCATCCACTCACGTAAACGGTCCCCACTAGCATCGTCGAATGGCACACCAGATTCATGAACTTTTTTGCCAGGTGCTTGCCCTGCAATTAAAATTTTGGCTTTCGGATTAACTTGCAAAATAGGCCGAACGCCATGGGGCAGATCTCTCTCGCAAATTGTACATTCTTTGACATTACGCAGTAAGGATTTAAGTTTAGGCATTACAATCGCTCTATAGTAAAGGGCTAACTATGTATATAAGGGACATAATTACTACATAGTACGCCCACTTTATTGATTTTTGAGAGAGTAGCTTGAAACAATTCCATTGTTTTCATCGTCTTGTCCTTAGAACCACAATAAAAAAAGGTGTGCGTATGTAGCAGTTTTGCGATAAATGAGTTATTGCTTTTTTTCAACACGTTGCTTCAATTGACTATACGCTTACCACATTATCAACGCCAATCGAGAGTATTTTCTTAACTTGTATTTCGGTTTAGAATAATTAGTGCGTGGTTACTTTTTCTGAAAAATAATTTTTAATCCACTCGTATAATTGTTGCGTTGTTAATTCATTAAATGGAATTTGCTCAAATTCGTCATCGGGATCTTTGTCCTTAAAGCAAAATTGATAGTTAACAATATCAGGTTGCTGATCGTGTAAGACAAGAATAATACGCTTACCGGTTTTTAAACAATCGATTGTCATGGCATCGGCAGGCACACCAATATCGCGCATTTTTTGACTAACTCCAACAACAGGGTTTATATCTTTGAAGTCGGTTTGGATCCGTGTATGCGCTTCGGTGACATTGTCGCAGAGTGTTTTTAAAACTTTTTCGGTCAATGAATTAGTTCCGTAAAATAATTAATCGAGCTTAATTGGGTAAATTAGCTAGCGATGCTACGCTTGCTATTTAGCCAGCGCGTTAGTGATCGCCATTGATCAAGATCCTGTTGAACCGCTGAAGGTGCCATTTCAAATATACTAACGCCGCGCTCAGCTGAACGAATATAATTCTGTGTATCACGCAGTGTTGCGATGCGCGGTATTTTAAGACGTTTCAGAAATTTTTCTAGCGTGTGGAATATAAGCGTATTTTCTTTTACTCGGTTGGCAACGACCGATATTTTTACTTCATCACGGTTTACTTTTCCGACCAGTAATAATTCTTGTATGAAGTGGGCGGCTGCACGCATATCAATAGGCGAAGGTAAAACAGGGATGACTAACGATTCAGCACGACGAACTAACGCGGTTAAAATTTTTCCATGAACGGCTGCGGGCACATCGAGGATAAGGGTATCGAGATTGCGCGGTGCGCGAAAAGAGCCTTCAGAGGCGTCAATACCAATAATTTCAGGACGATTCTCGGGACGCGCTTTTAGCCAGTCTAGGCTAGAACCTTGTGGATCAAAGTCAGCAATAGCAACGCTGTTACCCTTATTTGCATAGAAGCCAGCGATATTGGTCGCAAGAGTTGTTTTACCGCAACCGCCTTTGGCATTAATGACCATGATGGTGCGCATGGTAATCTCCGAGTATTTTTATAAATTTTTGCTAGTCTAACTTACCGCTATAGCTGGTTAAACGCCTCGTTGATAAGTAAGTTTTATTGTGTCGCGGTAACTGTTTCTTTGCTTGTTTCTGCTTTCACATTCCTTGCCGCCAACTTACTAATTAATTTGTCGATGCCATTGCGCCGTATTTCGCTTGCGAATGAACTACGGTAGGTCGTTGCTAAGCTAATGCCTTCTACGGACAAGTCATAGATGAGCCAATCAGCTCCTTTTAAATAGAGACTGTAGTTAACGGAAACAGGTGGCCTATCAGGAAGTTTAATTTCCATGCGCACGGTTACATCTTCAGGATCGGTATTACGAAATGGCAAGTAACGTACGTTGTTAGCGTGAGAAACTATTTGATCTGAGAATTCGATCATAGCTGTTACATAAGTGCGAACGAGGAAGTCACGAAACTCCTTGATAAAACGTGCGCGCTGATCTTCATCTGCTCTGCGCCAGTATTTACCCAGCACAATTTGACCAATTCGACGAAAATCAATATGTGGTAAAACAATCTCATCAACCAAACTGTAGGCAATGCTGTTGTCTTGTTTTATTGTGCCGTTGTTTTTCTTGAGCTCAGCAAGTAGCTTTTTTGTGTTAGTAACAATTAAATCTTGGGCGGCGGCGGATTCAGCTCTAATAACAGTTGTTGGAAATACAAACGAAGCCAAAACTAGTAATAGGCTGATATAGTTGATTTTATTATTAAATTGAAATGTCATCGCAATCACTCACTATAAAATAGATATGCTATTTATTTGTCCATTATACCAATATTTAGTTCCGACCAAAGTGCGTCGATACGTTTTTTTACGCCATCATCCATGCTAATTGCAGTGCCCCATTCTCTATTCGTCTCGCCTGGCCATTTATTTGTCGCATCAAAACCCATTTTAGAGCCAAGGCCGGATACGGGAGAAGCAAAGTCAAGGTAATCAATAGGTGTATTGTCGACGATAGTGGTGTCTCGCCCAGGATCCATTCGAGTTGTCATGGCCCAAATAACGTCATTCCAGTCACGTACATTGACATCTTCATCGGTCACAATAATAAATTTAGTGTACATAAATTGGCGTAGGAAAGACCAAACCCCGAACATGACGCGCTTGGCGTGTCCTGCATATTGTTTTTTCATGCTGACGCAGGCCATCCGGTAAGAGCAGCCTTCGGGGGGAAGGTAGAAATCGACAATTTCAGGAAATTGCTTTTGAAGAATCGGTACAAAGACTTCATTAAGCGCGACACCAAGAATGGCCGGCTCATCAGGTGGTCGGCCGGTGTAGGTGCTGTGATAAACAGGATCTTTGCGATGCGTGATGCGATCGATAGTAAAGACCGGAAATTGCTCGACTTCATTGTAATAACCGGTGTGATCGCCAAAAGGCCCTTCATCGGCCATGTCATCCGGATGGATATGCCCTTCTAAAACAAACTCAGCACTTGCAGGTACCTGTAAATCGGAACCCTTACACTTTACCAATTCAGTCTTGCTGCCTCGCAACAAGCCCGCAAACGCATATTCAGACAGGCTGTCAGGCACGGGCGTGACTGCCGCAAGAATAGTTGCCGGATCAGCACCGAGCGCGACTGCTATAGGGAAAGGCTCGCCGGGATGAGCAAGTTGCCATTCTGCGAAATCAAGCGCCCCGCCACGGTGAGCCAGCCAGCGCATAATAACGCGATTTTTACCGATGACTTGCTGCCGGTAGATACCGATATTCTGTCGTTCTTTATGCGGACCTTTGGTGATCACTAAGCCCCAGCTAATTAGGGGCCCTGCATCACCAGGCCAACATGTTTGCACAGGAAGCTGGCTTAAATTGACATCATTCGCTTCGATGACAACTTGTTGGCAATTCGCTTTACTGACGACCTTGGGTGCCATATTTAATACTTGTTTGAAAATTGGCAGCTTATCCCAGGCATCTTTCATGCCCTTGGGAGGATCAGGTTCCTTAAGCATGGCAAGTAACTTACCAATTTCACGTAGTTCAGTGACGGACTCTTCACCCATACCTAAAGCTACTCGTTCTGGTGTACCAAATAAATTACCGAGAACAGGAATATCGCTTCCCTTTGGATTTTCAAATAATAGCGCGGGGCCACCTGCACGTAGGGTACGATCACAAATCTCGGTCATTTCAAGATGTGGATCAACTTCAATACTAATGCGCTTCAATTCGCCACGCTTTTCTAGTAGCGAAATAAAATCGCGAAGGTCGTTATATTTAAATGAAGACATAATAAATTAAATGCGGAAGCCGCCGTGACGTTTAAGGTTTCGCCAATCAAGCCATTTTATTCCGGCTATGAAGCCACCTATTGCCAAGATTAATGCGCCGACGAAGATCCATAAAAACTTTAACGTAACTATTCCAGATTCCTGTTCAGACTCTAATGCAGAACTCGCTGGAATATTAAGAACACCTCGTACCTGATTTAAGGTTGCTTGCAGTTGTTCGTTGCGAGTACGTAAGCTAGCAACTTCTTTACTAGCCTTATCTAAGGATTGCGAATCAGCTTCTGGTTTAGAAGAATCAGCTGAATTAGTTTTAGAGTCTGTTTTTTTCTTTTTACGTAACTCAATAATCGTTTCTTGTAGTTGTTTGTTTTGATCAACGGTAGCAGTGTGTTGTTGAGCTTTATTTTGTAATTGTTGTTTTAAAGCTGAAAGTTCTTTTTTCAATTGATTTGTATTTTTTTCCAAATCAGCAATTTCTTTTTTGAATTTATTATCTTGTTCGGCAGAAATAGTATTGGAATTAGATTTCGCATCAACTAATTGCTTTTGAGTTGCTTCAAGTTCTGCTTGAACAAGGCTCAATTGCTCATTAATTTGTTTTTGCTGGTCTGTGAGATCAAGCACAACGAGTTGCGCAGGTTTATGATCAATCAAATAAGAATTTTCCACCCAGCCGGTTGTGCCATCTGGACTGCGAATTTTTGCGTATTCATCAACACGCTCTAAAATTTCAATAGGTGTGCCAGTCGGTAGTGCTTTGATTAACGTACTATCGGTAGTGGCGAGTTCGTATACACCCACTAACACTTTGTCAGTGACATAAAAAGTTTTAGCATGTACGCCAGGTATAAAAAGGGCGAGGCTAAGAGCAAAAATAACAAGATAATTATTCTTCATTTTTATTCCTTGAATCTAATTTGTTCTAAGCTGCAATACCACTGTGGCGAAGTAATGCATCAATATTAGGTTCACGGCCTCTGAATTGCACAAATAAATCCATTGCGCGCTGCGAACCACCCTGTTCTAAGACGCTTGTAAGAAAGCGCTGGCCTGTTTCAAAGTCAAAAATATCGGTTTCTTCAAATGCTGAGAAGGCATCACTGGAAAGCACTTCCGCCCATTTATAGCTATAGTACCCGGCAGCATAACCACCTGAAAAAATATGCGTAAAACTATTTGCAAAACGATTAAAGGCTGGCGGAATAACGACGGATACTTTGCTTCGTACGTCAGCAATAAGTGCTTGTAAGTCAGTGGGTTTGTCAGGGTCGAATTCCATGTGCATTCTAAAATCAAATAAAGCAAATTCAATTTGCCGAACCATTTGCATGCCAGACTGGAAATTTTTCGCAGCATTAAGACGTTCAAACATTTCATCAGGCAAATGTTCATCAGTTTTGTAATGGCGCGCAAACATGGCTAAGGCCGGTTTTTGCCAACACCAGTTCTCCATAAATTGACTCGGTAACTCAACAGCATCCCATTCAACACCATTGATGCCAGAGACACCCATGTAGTTAATCTTAGTGAGCATATGTTGTAGACCATGACCAAATTCATGGAATAAAGTAATTACTTCATCATGCGTAAATAAGGCAGGGTCTTTACCAACCGGGGGTGAAAAATTACAAGTTAAATAAGCGACTGGTAACTGAACCTGATCACCATGACATGTTCGAATAATGCATTCGTCCATCCATGCGCCACCACGTTTTTTGTTGCGTGCATAAAGGTCTAAATAAAATTGTCCGCGTGGATTTTTTTGATTATCTTGGATCTCGAAGAAACGCACATCTTTATGCCAAGTGTCTATGTCATGACGTTCGATTACTTTCATGCCATAGAGTTTGTTGATGACAGCGAACATACCATCAAGTATTCGATTTTCCGGGAAATAAGGTTTTAACTCTTCTTGTGAAATGGCGTAACGGTGTTCACGTAATTTTTCACCGTAGTAGGCGTTGTCCCAGGCTTCCAGTTGTTCAATACCATATTCGTTGCGCGCAAAGTCTTGTAGTTCTTTATATTCGTCTTGTGCCATTGACAGAGAGCGTGTCGCTAGGTCACTTAGAAATTCGATAACCTGGTTTGTGTCGCTAGCCATTTTTTTTGCCAGTGACCGCTCTGCGTAGTTATTATAGCCGAGCAATTGCGCTGCTTCGTGGCGGCGTTTAAGGATATCCTGAATGAGATCAGCATTATCCCATTTACCAGCCTGCGGGCCTTGATCAGATGCACGCGTTACATAAGCGGTGTACATTTCTTCGCGTAAACTACGATCATCAGCATAAGTCATAATTGGAAAGTAAGATGGGAATTCAAGGCTAAATAACCACCCTGATTTTCCTTCTTTTTTGGCATTTTGCCGAGCGAGTGCAATAGCTGTTTCAGGCAAACCAGCTAGTTGGCTTTCATCGTTAATATATTTATCCCAGCCATGCGTTGCATCAAGCACGTTTTCTTCAAATTTCGAAGTGAGCTTAGACAACTCTTGCATGAGTGTTTTGTAGCGTTGTTTATCCTGATTATTTAAACCAATACCGGAGAGTTCAAAATCCTTTAGGGCATTCTCAATTATTTTTTGTTGCGCTGTATCGAGGCGACTAAAATCCTCGCGGTTAAGGACATACTGGTAGGCTGAATATAAGTCAGCATTTTGCCCCATCTCTGTGCCATATTCACTAAGCTTGGGTAAGCAGGCGTTGTAAGCTTCACGAAGTTCATCTGAGTTCACAACTGAATTCATATGGCTGACAGGTGACCAACTGCGCGAAAGCCTTTCTTCGATATCTTCTATCGGTTTTACCAGGTTATCCCAACTGTAATCATTTGTTGCGCAAAGAAGCGCATCGACTTTTTGTCTTGATTCTGCCAACAGTGAATCAATCGCCGGCTCTACATGTTCAGCTTTGATTTTTGAAAAAGGCGGAAGACCTTGAAAGGACAATAGTGGGTTACTTTGATCGCTCATGCAGTGTGATACCTTGCGTTATAGCATTACAAAAAATTGAGTGGCAGCAATTGCCACGAGTTTAATCTATTATGCCTAGTGGCTGTTAATCTTTAAAGATAAACAATTCTTTGTTCTTACTTAAGTTATGCTAAAGCGACCCCAAATAAATGACAAAATCCCCAGACGAGATATCTGATTTCTACGATCTTGGCCCAAGCGAAATCCTTGACGCGGTAGAGATGCTGGGTTTAAAGGTGGATGGAAGCCTTTTAGCATTAAATAGCTATGAAAATAGGGTTTATCGTGTAGGAATTGAATCTGATCGACCTGTCGTTGTGAAGTTTTATAGACCCCAGCGTTGGACAAATGAAACGATTTTGGAAGAGCACCACTTTGCACTTGAGTTAGCCGAAGTTGACATTCCAGTGGTTGCGCCGTTGCAAGGGCCAGATGGTGATAGTTTGTATTTTCATGCGGGCCATCGGTTTGCGGTATTTCCTTGTCTTGGGGGCCGCACGCCAGAGTTAAATGGTGGCGATGACTATGTGCTGATGGGTCGTTTTATTGGTCGAATTCATGCGGTCGGTGCGCTAAAGGCATTTAAACACCGCCCTACCGTAGATATCGATAGTTATGCCACACAATCCTATCAATATTTGCTGGAAAAAGGCTTCGTTCCAACGGAATTAGAATTGGCATACCGGAGCTTAGTGGAAGATGTTTTGCCTGTTCTGGAAGCAAGTTACCAGCAAGCGGGTGCGCTGCGTAATATCCGCTTACACGGTGATTGCCATGCGAGCAATATTCTCTGGACTGATCAGGGACCGCATTTTGTTGATTTGGATGACTGTCGAACGGGACCTGCTATTCAGGACTTATGGATGCTCTTAAATGGTTCCAGGCAAGACATGACGGCGCAAATTGCCGATTTACTGGATGGCTATACAGAGTTTTATGAATTTGAACCGCGAGAACTACACCTTGTGGAGGCGTTGCGTACAATGCGTTTGCTACACTATTCAGCCTGGTTGGCGCGCCGTTGGGATGATCCCGCTTTTCCAAGGACGTTTCCCTGGTTTAATACCAATCGATATTGGGAAGAGCAAATACTCGCATTACGCGAGCAGTTTGCGATGTTGCAGGAGCCTGCCCTAGTATGGAATTAATCACAGCACCGGTTCGGTATCCTTACCGAACAATTGGTGCCATGGGAGGACTCGGTATTAACCGATCATATTAGCCAGCAAGATAAGGCCAAAAGTTAGAATCACTAAGACGAGAACGGGTTTGCTTAACATGTCGGTGATGCTGTCATTTTGCATTGCTTAGCTCCTTAAGGTTCGGTTTTTATATTGTGTGAGAGAGACAATACCCTTATAGGTTGCATGGGTAATTGATCTGGATCAACAAAAAGCGGGTAGTCATTTTTTCTTTTATTTACAATGCGTTATATTTTGTTACAAGTGGCGTTACAGGTGTTGCGTGGCTTGATAGAATCACATTTCAACTATTTTCGGAGTAAAGAATGTCCAAGCATTACGATTTAATTGCGATTGGTGGTGGTAGCGGTGGTTTATCCGCGGCCGAACGTGCTGCAAAGTACGGAGTGAAAACAGCGGTGATTGAAAAAGGCCTCATGGGTGGTACCTGTGTCAATGTCGGTTGTGTTCCGAAAAAGGTGATGTGGTATGCGGGAATGTTATCGCATGCTCTTGATGATGCAGAAGGCTATGGTTTTGGCGTGAAGCGTTTAGGGCATGATTGGAAAAAACTCGTGGCAGGCCGCCAGCAATACATTAAAGGTATTAATGATTGGTACCACACCTATTTAAGCGACTCGAATATTGATGAAATTGAAGGCGAAGCAACATTTGTAGATGCGAACACTCTGCAAGTAAATGGTGAACAAGTTACCGCTGATCACATTGTTATTGCGCCCGGGACAACGCCGGTGGTGCCTGATATTCCTGGTGCCGAATTAGGTATGACCTCGGATGGTTTCTTTGCGCTGCAAGAACCACCCCGACGTATTGCGGTAGTCGGTTCAGGCTATATTGCTGTTGAAATTGCAGGGCTACTGCGTGCATTAGGTTGTGATGTCAGTTTAATTATTCGAAGTGAAACGGTATTGCGTGGTTTCGATGCGATGTTGCGAACTGTTTTGATGGAAGAAATGACCGGTGCAGGCATTAATATAATGTCGAGCATGCAAATTGAAAAGGTAGAACGTGAAGAAGATGAAAGCCTCTCACTGTATTGTAACAACGGGCATACGATTACTGGTTTCGATGAAATTTTATGGGCAATTGGTCGTGAACCCCTTACGACAGAGTTAAATTTGTCTGCAGCAGGCGTAAAGATGGATGATCGCGGTTATATACCGACAGACGAATTTCAAAATACCAATATCAAAAATATATATGCGGTGGGTGATGTGACAGGCCAAGCGGCTTTAACCCCAGTAGCGATCGCTGCAGCGAGGCGGTTATCAGATCGTTTGTTTGATAATCAAACTGATCGAAAATTAGATTACACAGATATCCCGACGGTTGTATTTAGTCATCCACCTATCGGCACAGTAGGCTTAAGTGAAGAACAAGCGCGCAATGAACATGGCGATGCGGTGAAAGTTTACACTTCACAATTCACACCGATGTACCACGCCTTAACCGAGCATAAAACGCAGACGGCAATGAAACTGGTTTGTGTCGGTGCGCAGGAAAAGGTCGTGGGTATTCATATTATTGGTTTGGGTGCTGACGAAATGTTGCAAGGTTTTGCGGTAGCATTAAAGATGGGTGCAACTAAGAAAGATCTGGATGATACGGTAGCCATACATCCGAGCAGCGCCGAAGAATTTGTAACAATGAGGTAGGGTGTCATAACGTTGTCAGCGCTTAAATACCGATTTAACAAGCGAGCTTTGCTCTACTTGTAAATCGCCGATATTTAAGCACTGCAACGTTATTTTTTAGTGGGAGGTTGGGTGGCGGTGAGTATTCGTGATTTCGAACAGTCTAGTCCGGTTATTGATGACACGGCTTTTGTCGATGAATCGGCAGTGGTTATCGGTAATGTAGATATTGCTGCGGATGTTTCTGTGTGGCCATTGGTTGTTATTCGTGGTGACATCCATCGTATTACGATTGGCGCGGGCACAAATATTCAGGATGGATCTGTGTTGCATGTAACGCATGACAGTGAATATTCACCGGGTGGTTTTGCTTTAAGTATTGGTGAGTCAGTGACCGTGGGCCACAAAGCTATATTGCATGCTTGTACCATTGGTAATCATTGTTTAATAGGGATGGGGTCAACGGTTTTAGATGGCGCAGTGCTTGAAGATAAGGTGATGTTAGGAGCTAACAGCCTTGTTTCACCAGGAAAGCACCTTAAGAGCGGCTATTTATATTTGGGGAGTCCTGCCAAGCAAGCTAGAGCACTAACCGATGACGAAATGGCGTGGTTAGCATACTCGGCAAACCACTATGTAGAGCTAAAAAACCGCTATAAAAATAATGATTAGGGACACATTAGTATATGTTTGCTGAAGTATAAGGAAAGCCCTAGTGCTGCTAAGCGCTTTATCTGGGAATCGCCACCACTGGTCACGCCAGACTTGTAAAATTAACCAAAAATGTCATTATACGTGCTACCCACTTCGGAGGTGCAGTCATGGAAATTTATGTAGGCATTTTGGAAAATAATGTTGATGATTATGATTTACGTAAATTTTTTAATATTGTAGGTAATCAAGCAAGCTTCAATATTGTGACACATGATCATGGCAATAACGTGAAAACACGTTATGGACTAGTTGAAGTTGATTCTGAGAAGTTGGGCTTTCAACTTATCGCACGTTTTAATGGAAAATTACTTAAAGGTCGTAAAGTCGTTGTGCGAGAATATCTGCGACGCAATTACAGCAATGATCAACGTGCCATTAATTGGCGTGAACTCGATTGGCCCTATCAAGAACGCCGTAATGATGATCGCCGTGGTAGTTTGATGCGTGAAGCCGTTGCCAACCAACCCATGTTGGCGGCGACTAGTTAATCGGACTTACGTAATAATCGAATCACTGAGTTTGTATCAGGCTGAACACCACGCCACAGTCTGAATGACTCCGCAGCTTGTTCTACCAACATGCCTAAACCATCAATGGAATGTGTTGCACCTTGTTTGTTACCCCAACGCACAAACGCGGTTGGTTCACTGCTATACATCATGTCGTAACACCAAGCATCATCATTCAAAATGTTATCAGGTAGTGCGGGAACCTCTCCTTGTAAGCTGGCAGCCGTAGCATTAATAATGCCATCGAATGAATGACCACCAAGTGCCTCAAAGCTACTTGCAGATAATTTTCCATAAGTAGCAAATTTTTCGCAAAGTGCCTCAGCTTTAGAGACTGTGCGATTCGCAATAATTATTTCGGCAGGCTGTTGTTGAAGCAAAGGTAACAATACCCCTTGTGCTGCTCCGCCTGCACCAAGCAGTAAAATTCTCGCATCTTTCAAGTTTAAAGCATGATTGACAGTCAGGTCATGAACCAGACCTACACCATCGGTGTTATCCGCATGCAGCGTGCCATCATCATTGAGGACGAGCGTGTTGACGGCGCCTGCGAGTCGTGCCCGTTCAGTTAAACTATCAGCAATGTCAAAAGCATCGTTCTTAAAGGGAACCGTAATGTTCAGGCCCTTGCCCCCTTGCTTGCGAAAATCACTCACAGCGTCAGCAAGAAGGCCTTGCTCGACAAGAATACGTTCATAACTAATATCTTGCTGAGTCTGAGAAGCAAACGCCGCGTGAATACGCGGCGATTTACTGTGGGCAATAGGATTGCCCATTACGGCATACTGATCGGTCATGCGCCAAACATACCTTTAAGTGTGAAGAAGAAAAGGATAGCCATAATCGCACCAGCAGGTAGTGTGATAACCCATGACATAAAGATAGTACGGACGACAGTTAGATTAACCGCACCAATACCACGCGCCATACCAACACCCAGCACAGCGCCAACCAAAGTATGGGTTGTTGAGATAGGTAAACCTGTTCCTGAAGCGAGTACAACTGTTGTCGCAGCCGCTAATGTCGCTGCAAAGCCGCGGCTTGGCGTCAGTTCAGTGATATTTTTACCAATCGTTTCCATCACACGGCGGCCATACATCAGTAAGCCTGCGACTATACCGCCGCCACCAAGTAATAATATCCAAATAGGAAGTACTGATTTTTGAGTAATTTCTCCACCAGAGTTAACAATACTCACTACTGCTGCAACCGGGCCGATAGCATTGGCAACATCGTTCGAGCCATGTGCAAAGGCCATTGCACATGCAGTAAATACCATTAAAACAGCAAAGACTTTTTCAACATTTGCAAAGTGAAAGTTACGATCTGCTTCTGGATCTATCTTAAGTTTACTAATGTATGTTTTACCAACGGCCATAATAATAAGACCAATGATGAAGGCCATTCCATAGTTTTGTACAACAGTGGTTTCAAGGCCAATGTGTTTGAGACCT
>Ga0316207_10001194_pt1 | contig 33531 bp, 37 predicted proteins | sample 6weekpyrite_MG_FD_204943 | JGI IMG/M metagenome (GOLD analysis project Ga0316207, IMG submission 204943) | Microbial mat bacterial communities from mineral coupon in-situ incubated in ocean water Damariscotta River, Maine, United States -... | ecosystem: Environmental > Aquatic > Marine >... | reverse complement strand
CCGTACATTTAACTTTGTCGCCTTCAGTGATGTTTTTGTAATCACCGAGGATTACCGCACCAACTGAATCGCGCTCTAAGTTAAGTGCCATACCGTATACGTTGCCAGGGAATTCAATCATTTCACCTTGCATTGCGTCGGCTAGTCCATGAATACGCGCAATACCATCGGTCAAACTAACGACGGTACCTTCGTTACGCGCTTCAGCAGTCGCTTCAAAGTTCTTGATGCGTTGCTTAATCAGCTCGCTGATTTCAGATGGATTAAGTTGTTGCATAACTTTTCCTCTTGATGTGGCGGTGTTTCCGCTCACCCAGTCAATTTTCTAAAAATTTAAAATTCTAAACCAGTGCGTGTGCAAATTGCTCTAACTTACCACGTGCGCTACCGTCAATAACGGTATCGCCTGCACGAATAATCGCGCCACCTATAATGCTTTCGTCTATTTCAACTTGCAGAACAACGTCGCGGTTAAAGCGTGCCTTTAATGCATTCGCCATATCTTGCTGTTGCGCATCAGACATTGGCTTGGCAGTAACAACAGTCGCTTCCAATGTACCTTCGGCATCTGCGCGCAACTCTTCATAAAGTGCGGCGATTTCCGGAAATAATGTTAAACGACGATTTTCAGCGAGTAGCTTCACAAAGTTGCGGCCGTGATCATCAAGCTGATCACCACAAACTTGTTCAAACAAATTTGCTTGCTCAGTTACTGATAAATTTGGACTATCAATAGCTTCACGAATAGCTTCATCGACTGAAACTGCGGCTGCAAATCCCAACATGTCAGACCACTGCGCCAGGCTGCTGGCTTCTTTCGCCAGATCAAAAGCAGCCTGTGCATAAGGACGTGCGACGGTATTTAGTTCAGACATTATCCAGGCTGCCTCAGATTTGTGTCGCTAGCTTCTTAATCATGTCGTCATGCGCCGAGGCATCAACTTCACGTTCAAGAATTTTTTCAGCACCGCTGATAACAATTGCACCCAAGTCAGCACGCAATGATTCTTTAGCGCGTTGTACTTCCTGGTCAATTTCAGCTTTAGCCGCTGTCAATAAACGATCACCTTCTGCACGAGCGTCATTTTTTGACTCATCGACAATATCAGATGCGCGTTTTTCAGCTTTGGCAATAATTTCTGATGCCTGCTCTTTCGCTTCATGCAATGCTTCAATAGCGCGCTTTTCAGCTAGCTCTTGTTCATGCTGTCCACGTTCAGCAGCGGCAAGACCATCTGCAATTTGCGTTTTACGCTCATGCAAGGCATTGATAATCGGCGTCCATACAAATTTTTTGCAGAACCAAACGAACGCCACGAAAACGATCATTTCTGCAATCAATGTAAGATTAATATTCATACCGGTATCTCGATTAGTTTAGGTTACGTTTGGTTATCTAAGGTATTGCTTATGCAACAGCAAAGATAATGTAGAACGCAATACCTACAGCAATCATTGGTACGGCATCAACAAGACCCATAACGATGAAGAACTGTGTACGTAGCATTGGAATTAATTCTGGTTGACGCGCTGCACCTTCAAGGAAGCGGCCGCCTAATACACCAATACCAACAGCTGCACCCAGTGCGCCCAGACCCATCATTAATGCGCCGGCGATGTATAAAAGTGCTTGTTCCATGATTATCTCCTAAGTTGTTCTGTAAAAATTAAAATTAATAAGATTAAAAAAATATTATAAAACTAAATTGTTAAATTAATGCTGCGAATGCGCCATATCCATATATACGATGGTTAGTGTCATAAAGATAAACGCCTGCAATGTCACAATAAGGATATGGAAAATAGCCCAACCCATGTGCAGGAAACCACCAAAGACACCCAACACCAGCCCGGCGTTGTACATAATCGCAATCAGAATAAAGATCATTTCACCCGCGTACATATTACCGAACAGACGCAGTGACAATGAAATTGGCTTGGCAATCAATGAAACAAATTCGAGTAAGAAATTAACCGGTATCAATGCTGTTTGAACAACGGTGTTCTTAGACTGGAATGGCATCAGGGTTAACTCCCCTGCGAAACCAACAACACCTTTAACCTTAAGACTGTAGTAAATAGTCAGAATGAAAATACCGATTGCCATACCGAAGGTCGCATTTGGATCAGTAGAAGGGACGACCTTCATAAAGGCGGCATGAGGATCGATACCAAATAAAGGTGCAATCCAACGCGTAAAGGCTTCCGGAATGAAATCAACAGGAATTAAATCCATAAAGTTCATCAAGAAGACCCAACAAAATACCGTTAGCGCCAATGGTGCAACTAGATCGTTCTTGGCCGTAAACGAGCCACGGACACTGGTATCAATAAATTCAACAATCCATTCTACAAAGTTTTGTAAACCTGATGGCACGCCAGCGGTTGCTGTACTGGCCGCCTTGCGGAATATAAAAAGAAATAACACACCCAAAATGATCGACCAAAATAAGGTGTCTACATGAATCGCCCAAAAACCCATCTGTTTCGCTTCGGCAGCACTGTGCGCGAGGCCCCAACTTCCATCAGGATGCTGACCATATGTCAGGTTTTGTAAGTGATGCTTGATATAGCTAGTAGAAGTAAGCGTATCGCCAGCCATGATTTCACGTTCTCAAAGTTCTAAAATTAGGGTCACCGACATATTGTGCTAGCAGCGCTACACCAAACCCGCCTATTACCGCGAGAGGGAGCAGCTGTAGTGCGCCCATTCCGAGTGCGAACAACACAACTGTCGCTATAAATCTTTGCATCGCGCAACTCATCATGAGTCGCAAGTTTTTTTCTGCATCTGCTCGCGCCTGGGCTTTTGCCCGTCGCAAGTATCTATGTTGCAAAAAAACGTTATTCAGTGTGATTCCAGCGCCAAACAACACGCCTGCTATACCGGCAATCCCCTTAAAATAGAAGGCAATGCCTACCGCAAACCCAACAAATGTCCCAATGAAAATCAGTTGTCTGCGCATAGCGTGGTTTCAAATTTCCGTGCTGTTTTACTGCTTATTCAGTGTAAATTTCCCAGCCAACCACGATCTAACATCGGTCAGTCCTTGAGCACGGGCGCGAAGTATATAGACTCAGTTACACAGGGTCAATGATAAGCCCATAAACCCTGACTATTTAATAGTTTACTTAATAAGTGGGGTATAACCTTGATTCCGCAACTACTTGATATGGCCGAGGATCCCGTCAAGTTCTTCAAGATTATTATAATCAATGATGAGCTTACCTTTACCGCGCGGTGAATGTTGAATTTGAACTTTAGCGCCTAGTTTCTCAGACAATTGATCCTGAAAACGACGAATATCAGGATCCAGGTGGGTTGTTTTCGGCCGGGCACGTTTTTGACTTTCCGTTTCACGGCGCACGATTTGCTCTGTTTCACGGACAGACAAGCCATTTTTAGCCACTTTTGCGGCTGCCGCGCTTTGTGCTGTGCCGCGTAAACCCAAAAGGGCACGACCATGACCCATTTCCAACTCACCTTTAATCAGCATTTGTTGGACATCATCATTCAATTCTTGCAAACGCAATAAATTAGAAACACCCGCGCGTGAGCGACCGACTGCTTCGGCTGCTTGTTGATGGGTCATATCGAATTCATTTAATAGCCGCTGTAAGGCACGCGCTTCTTCAATCGGGTTAAGGTTTTCACGCTGAATATTCTCAATCAGGGCAATCGCAACCGCGGCAGAATCGGGAACATCTCGCACAACAGCAGGGATTTCATGCAAGCCGGCTATCTGGCTCGCACGCCAGCGACGCTCACCGGCAATAATTTCATATTTACCTTCACCAATTGGCCGAACAACAATCGGTTGCACCACACCCTGGGCGCGAATGGAGTCGGCTAATTCTTGCAAACTGTCATTATGCATATCAACACGTGGCTGATATTTACCACGTTGCATGAGATCAACGGCAAGATGCCGTAATTCACTTTCAGCTACGGGTTCATTCTTGGTGGCGGCAACGGCCGCACTGCCCAATAAAGCATCCAGACCTCTACCTAACCCTCGTTTTTTTACTGCCATGATATTATTTCAAAACCCTTGGATAAACTTCGTATCTAGCCAGTCGCTTCCACGATGACTTGTTGCTGTTGTTCTTCGCGACGCAAAATCTCACCTGCCAATGCCAAATAGGCAACCGCACCTCGTGAAGATTTGTCATACGCAATAACTGGCATACCATGGCTAGGCGCTTCGGCAAGCCGGATATTTCTTGGTATTAAGGTTCGATAAACTTTATCGCCGAAATGCGTATCTAATTGTGATGACACATCATTCGCCAAACGGTTACGTGGATCAAACATAGTGCGAAGCAGACCTTCAATTTCCAGTTCTGGATTAACCGACGCACGCATTTGTTCAATGGTTTCAACTAAAGCAGACAATCCTTCCAACGCATAGTATTCACATTGCATCGGAATAATGACGCCCTGTGCAGCGGTTAAGGCATTTAAGGTCAACATATTCAAAGAGGGCGGGCAGTCAATAAGCACGTAATCAAAATCATTCGAGACCTTGGCCAGGGCGTCACGCAGACGGTGCTCACGTCCTTCGGTATTCATTAGCGCAACTTCAGCGGCTGTCAGATCACTATTACTTGGAATAATCGCCAGATTTTCTGATTCGGTTTTTACCAGCGCCTCAGCAATCGAGGCCTCTGCAAGCAACACATCATACGCTGAACGCGCAACATCATGCTTATTGACACCGCACCCCATGGTCGCATTACCTTGAGGATCAAGATCGACCAATAAAACCCGACGTTTTGTCGCGGCAAGTGAGGCAGCCAAATTCACGCAGGTTGTTGTTTTACCTACGCCACCTTTCTGATTTGTGATTGCGAATATGCGAGCCATGGTGTTTTTATAACACTCTTTAAATTTATACTTAGCTTAAAAAAGTATTTAGTTAGTCACCGCTCGCATGCCTTGCTTATTTTTTGATCAACAAACGGACGGCCAGCTAGTTTCCACCGTCTGCGCCTAACATGCAAGATGATCTTTCGCTTATTTTCGGGTCAAAATCACAATATGGCGATCTGCATTTACGTTGGGAACTTCAAGTAATTCCGACTTTGCCTGCCATTGATCTGGCAAGCTATTGATTTCCTGAGTAGGAAAGCGTCCTTTCATTGCAAGCAATTGCCCGGCTGGCTGGCAAAGGTGTTCAGTTGCCAGAACAAAATCGTCCATTGCCGTAAATGCGCGAGAAATAATCGTGTCAAATAAGCCATCAGGAACATAGTCCTCGATACGCGTTTGCTGGACCTGTACATTTTTTAATCTCAGCTCACCGACCGCCTGAGTCACAAAACGTGTCCGTTTCATCGCACTATCTAACAAAACGAACTCTTTATCAGGATTGGCCAATGCGAGCGGTATACCGGGTAAACCCGCACCGGTGCCCACGTCGAGTACGCGCACGCCCTGTAAGTAAGTATTTACACTAAGTGAATCTAGCAGATGGTGTGACACCATCTGCTGGATATCGCGCACCGCCGTGAGATTGTAGGTTTTATTCCACTTATCAAGCAGAACTAAATACTGAATTAACCTGACCTGAATATCATCAGCCAGCTTACAGTCGAGTGACTGCAAGCCTTTAGCCAGTTCCTGGGCCAGTTCTGCTGGCTGTATTGCTGATGACATACTTCATTACTTCTTTTGATAGTATAAATCTGGCGTAAGCGCTTACTTAGGTGTGGCTACACCAGTAGCAACGTTTGTTAATTTGTTTAATGCGCCCGTCATTTTTTTCACAATCTTCGGGCGATCCGTAATCTTATGGCGTGACGCAATATAAGCAGGATCATTATAGGTTAACCAAACACGGCCTTTTTCGTCTTCCCAGGCCAGGGCCTTCATGGGTAAATCAATGCCCGCCGTTTGGTTGCTGGTGAACATATGCGATCCCAGCTTTGGGTTACCAAATAAGAGCAACTCGGTTGGTCGAAGCGAAATCTTATTTTTATTTGCACCGGCATCATGACTCCAACGCGTAACGATGGTAATACCTTTTTTCTTCAGTACATTTTCCAAACGATTTAATGTCTCGGTTACGCTGAACTTACTTGATTTGGTAATCATGCCATCATCGGCAACAACAATGGATGTTGTCATTGAGGTGATAGCAAATAGTGCGGCAATAATGAATGAACGTGCCATGGTAAAGCTCCTTGTCATACTGACCGTTATTTTTATGATATCGAAGTACGTCTTAATGCGACCACAGAATAACGCCCGTGTTCACCTTTGATCTAGCTTTATTATTAAGCCATCAGGCACGTTTTTTCAAATGTACCAGCAATAATGAGATTGCCGCAGGGGTGACACCCGGAATACGCGCTGCCTGCGCGATCGTTTCCGGGCGCGTGTCAGAAAACTTTTGCCGCGCTTCCGTCGACAGGCCTTTTACTGCCGAGTAATCGATATCAACGGGTAGGGCCCTGGCTTCATTGTTTTTCTGACGGGCAATTTCATCATGTTGCCGATCAATATACCCCGAATACTTGGCCTGTACCGTGACTTGCGCAGTGACACGGGCTTCGCCCGTGACACGCCCAACAGCCGGCAATTCCACTAACTGGTCGTAATCGACATCAGGGCGACGTAGTAACTCAAAAGCACGTGTCTCACGTGACAAGCCTTGACCCAAAACACGATCCGCATCTTCAGGACTAATCGCATCAGGTTGCACGACCATGGCCTGTAAGCGTTGTTGTTCCGTTGTAACCGCTTCTCGATATTCACTAAATGCCTGCCAACGCGTTTCATCGACTAAACCCAGCTCACGACCTTGTTCGGTTAAACGAAGATCTGCATTATCTTCACGCAATAAAAGACGATACTCGGCTCGGCTGGTGAACATGCGGTAAGGCTCATTGGTACCGCGGGTAATTAAATCGTCAATCAGCACCCCTATATAGGCCTCATCACGACGCGGTGTCCACGGCGTTTCATCACGGGTTTGGCGCGCCGCATTTAAACCAGCGATTAACCCCTGCGCCGCCGCTTCTTCATAACCGGTGGTGCCATTGATCTGACCCGCAAAAAATAGGCCTGGCACATGTTTGGTTTCTAGTGAGGCCTTTAGATCACGAGGATCAAAGAAATCATATTCAATTGCATAACCAGGCCGCGTGATATGCGCATTTTCAAAGCCCTTGATCGAACGCACAAAGGCTTCCTGCACATCATAGGGTAAGCTGGTTGAAATACCATTTGGGTACACTTCATGCGTATTTAACCCTTCCGGCTCAATAAAGATCTGATGTGAATCCTTATCAGCAAAACGCATGACCTTGTCTTCAATAGACGGGCAATAACGCGGCCCAACACCTTCGATCACGCCGGTATACATAGGCGAGCGATCCAGACCGTTACGAATTAATTCATGGGTTTGTTCACTGGTGTAGGTAATATGACAAGACACCTGCTGCGGATGATCATCCGCCGAACCCATAAACGAAAATACTGGCAATGGGCTATCACCCGGCTGTTCTGCAAGACCACTGTAATCAATCGTGCGCCCATCAATACGTGGTGGCGTACCCGTTTTTAAACGTTCAACCCTAAACGGCATTTCGCGTAAACGCGTTGATAAGGCATTTGAAGGCGGATCACCCGCGCGACCACCCTGGTAATTTGCCTCACCAATATGAATACGACCACCAAGAAATGTACCGACCGTTAAGACCACGGTGCGCGCTGTAAATTTAAGACCCATCTGGGTCACCACACCCGCCACCCGGTCGCCGTCCATAATCAGGTCATCAGCGGCTTGTTGAAAAATACTCAGGTTTTCCTGATTCTCTAACACACCGCGTATGGCTTGCTTATATAAAACCCGGTCCGCCTGGGCACGTGTCGCACGCACCGCGGGGCCTTTACGCGCATTCAAAATACGAAACTGGATACCGGCCTTATCGGTTGCTTTGGCCATAATGCCGCCAAGGGCATCGACTTCTTTCACCAAATGGCCTTTACCAATTCCGCCAATCGCCGGGTTACAACTCATTTGACCCAGGGTATCAATATTGTGTGTTAGCAATAGCGTACGCGCACCACTACGCGCCGAGGCAAGCGCAGCCTCGGTACCGGCATGGCCGCCACCGATCACAATGACATCAAATGTATGTTGTGCATGCATAGGACGCTATTGTAGAAGATTAAGGACCTTATGCCATTAATTTATGCTGAATCTTGACTAAGTAAGAGGCGGTAAGACAATCCATCTTGCTCTTTTTGCAATATTTCGTTTCTTAGATTTTTGTTTTGGCCCACATATTAATCCATGCGCCGGCCCACATAACCTATGATGTTGATCAGTATTAGGTTTTGGATCGAAGACTACACCTTGGCCGAATTCCCTTACATCTCTTACGGTAAGCTCTACTAAACCAAATCTATCTGGATTAACAACAGCATCTGCAATTTTCCCACCTGCATCTTCAAGCAAATGCTTAAAAATTATTGATGCTCCAGACACACCATTTTCATCAGTTGAATCATCAAACACATGAGAAGATGGTCTCGGCCCTTCAGGGCTGTTTTTTTCGGTTAATTGCTCCTTGGAAACCCTTACATAAAATACAGTATCGGGTGATATATTTTCATCATCCCTTAAGTCTGACAAAATATTGAATCCTCATCACAATAGTCTAATCAGTTGTGAGCATATTTACATAATTTACCAATGGACTAATATCAGCACTTAAAAGTTCTTCTATAGGTTCTTCATCGTCATTTAATTTATCATAATAAACTTCGATATCACTTAATGAAGTAAATTCAATTTCTAAATCTATATTATTTACATGCCACTCTATGTTTATTCCACCCGCTTTAGTTGGAATAACATCTGGCTTAGGAGTTCGTTTATTTGCTACCGATATAAGTATTTCAAAGGCGTCTTGTGCAAGATCTTCATTAATTCTTTTTGCAGAATATGAATCCCATCCCGACCGTAAGATCGTCAAATAAGCAAACCTTTCAAAAATTTCCTGTTTCCAAGAAATTTCTTCTTCTTCTAGCATATATTTACTTTGAGTAGTTTGAACCCTTGGAGGATTATTCCAGCGAAAATCAGAAAGCACCTCTGGAGAATAGTAATCTTCAGCTAAGTTATTTCCTGCCATTATTCTTTACCCCATTTATTTTGAAATTCTTTTGTCGGAAACGAATCAAAAGCTTTCACTATCGACATTCTTCCTATATCTAAAAATTCCATAACACTTTTAATATCGTCTTCTAATGGTTTACCCCTAGCTACTAACTTAAGAGCATATACAGGTTCTTTAGATTCTTTTTTATATACAGAATCTAAATTAATATAGAGTCTTCCAATATTATTATTTTTATTATCCTTTATAAGCTGTTTAATAGAAAAATTAATTTCTTCAGTTTCTAAAAGTGCCTGTTTCACAAAGCTATCACTCCAGCCTACAAATACCTTATGTAACTCAGAATGATTATCCCAAATATCTTCTCTTGAAATTTCATTTACGTAAGTAACTTCACATTGATTAAAACTTGGAGTCTCTAAATTATTATCTTTAAGAAAATTGATAAACTTTTTTAAATCTTCAGAAAAACTATCCTTTATAACTAAATCATATCTTGGATAAACATCACCACTATCGACTTTTCTCCAATTTCTTATAAATCTATCACGCTGTACTTGTATAAGTTCATTTTCTTTCTCATCTATAAACCATAATCTGATAGGCGGCTCTCCGCTTACTATCCTAAATTCAGAAGTTTCATTTTTTATATGAATCCCAAACCTCTCAAAAACTGGTTCTATTGCTGGCAAAGTTTTATGTTTAGGAAATCTATCTTTATATTCATTCCACAATAATCCCAAATATGGAACTGACAACGCAGTAATTGGATCAAATTGAACTGACAAAGCAACCTCTATTAAAGGAGGCTTCTCGTAGCTTGGTAATTTTTCGTCTTGTTCCATTTAAATATACTAACTCTTATATACCGAATATCTAACTGGTTTATAGTCTTCAGATACTATTTTAAATAATCTTTCTGTTTCTTTTCCTAAGCCAAATTCAAAAGAGAACTGCCCATCCTCCTGGAGACTCTCTAAAGTATTTTCATTCACGTATCTAAAAATGTGCTTACCATCAGTAATCAATTTCATTTCTGATATCGATTCCACAGTAAAACCAGAAAATTTTCTGTGCAAATGATTCATACATTTTTTTAATGAAGCTGGCTTCATTCCATGATTAACAAGACCTTTCATTACTCTCACAACAACAATGTCACGAAAAGAATATAGTCTTGGCGAACCTTTACCGCTTGCTTCTCGCCCCGAACATTTAATCAGACCACTAGACAACCAATAAGTTAACTGCCGATAGGAAACACCTGTCAGTTTCATCACTTCCTTCGAAGAAAAGTATCGTCTAATCATTAAAATTAACTTTACTAACAAGTACTTATACTGAAATTAATACATTAATATCTTTAAAGCAAGAAAACATACTGAAATAACTAATATTATTCTAAATCTTTAACAATAAAAACTCGTCACAGAATTGTAACTAATTGAAAATAAAGCTATTTGCCTATACAAAAACTACTGAATATCTCACCCAGGAGATCGTCACTACTCACTTCACCGGTAATACTGCCCATTTCTTGATGCGCCAGACGCAAATCTTCAGCAACCAATTCACCGGCTTGCTGATGTTGTAAGGCATCAACCCCTTTGTTCATCCATTCTGCCGCGCAACGCAATGCCTCTAAATGTCGGCGACGCGCACTGAATGAATCACTACCTGCTTCACGGTAACCCGCGCAGTCCTGCAGATGATGGCTTAATTCATCCAAACCAAGCCTTGTTTTTGCGGATACATAGACATGCGTTTCCTCAGCAACCGTCTTGATACCCGTATTACGCCCAGCTAAATCTATCTTGTTATGCACGATTGTACGCGGCATGTTGCTCGGTAAACGCGCTAATAGAGCGTCCACATCGGCATCAATACCGATGTTCTCATCAACCACAAACAGCAAACGATCAGCTTGTTCTATTTCAGCCCAGGCCCGCTTCACGCCTTCTTTTTCAATACTGTCATCACTGTCACGCAAACCCGCCGTATCGATAACCTCTAAAGGCAGGCCATTGAGCTGAATATGCTCTCGTAATACATCCCGGGTTGTTCCTGCTATATCAGTCACAATCGCTGTATCGCGACCGGCCAGGGCATTAAGCAAACTTGATTTGCCTGCATTCGGCAGGCCGGCAATCACCAGCACCAAGCCTTCGCGCAATACACAGCCCTGTTCTGTTTCTAAAAGCAAGGCTTGCATTGCCTGCTGACACTCAACGATGCGCTGCTGCAATTTTGTATCGGCCAGAAAATCAATTTCTTCTTCCGGAAAATCAATTGCTGCTTCCACGTACATACGCAGGTAGAGCATTTGTTCAGCCAATTCCTGTACCCGCCGCGAAAATTCGCCTTGCAGTGAACGCATGGCTGCACGCGCTGCTTCATTACTGCCACTATCTATTAAATCTGCTATGGCTTCCGCTTGCGCCAAATCGATTTTGTCATTTAGAAAAGCGCGCTCGGAAAATTCACCGGGACGAGCAGGGCGCGCGCCCAATTCAAACAAGCGCGCCAGTAACATGTCCATGACGACGCGGCCACCATGACCCTGTAACTCAAGAACATCTTCACCGGTAAAGGAATTGGGGCCCGGGAAAAATAACGCTAAACCGCTATCGATAGCATTTGCATCAGCATCTAAAAAACGTTTTAACACGGCTTGGCGCGGAGCCGGACAACTTCCAAGCACTGCCTCGGCAATACTGGTTACGGCAGGTCCAGAAATACGCACAACCCCAACACCACCGCGTCCTGGCGGTGTGGCAAGGGCGGCGATAGTATCGTTGTTCATAGACGTCGCTGCCGAGGCTATTTCTCGCCAGCAGCAACCCGTTTGGTAATGACCCATTGTTGGGCAATTGATAGCGTATTATTGACGACCCAATAAAGTACTAGCCCTGATGGGAAGAAGGCAAAGAACACCGTGAAGACAATTGGCAACATACCCATAACCTTCTTCTGAATTGGATCCAGCGGTGCCGGGTTAAGTCGCTGTTGCAACAGCATGGTTGCGCCCATGAGCAACGGTAATACAAAGTACGGATCGGCTTTTGAAAGATCATTCAGCCAGAAAATAAAGTCAGCCTGACGTAATTCTACACTCTCCAGCAATACCCAATACAAGGCAATAAAGACCGGAATCTGAATAAGGATAGGTAGACAACCACCAAGCGGGTTTATCTTCTCTTCCTGATACATTTTCATCATGGCTTTCTGGAAACCGGCTTTGTCATCACCATAACGTTCTTTTAATGTATTCAAACGCGGTGTGACGACACGCAGTTTTGCCATCGATTTGTAACTGGTTTCACTGAGCTTGAAGAAAATTAATTTAATAACCGCCGTCACCGCAATAATTGCCCAACCCCAGTTACCAAATAAATCATAAAACCATTCAAGTAACCAAAACAGTGGATCTGCAAGAATCGTTAACCAACCGTAATCAACCGTTAAGCCGAGGTTTGGTGCAGCCGTTGCCAACTGGCTTTGTAATTTTGGCCCAACAAATAAACGCGTACTTAATTTTTTAGTTTCACCTGCTGCAATAACTTGCTGCGGTGTGACCATACCCATGACATACTTATTACCATCACTGACTTTAGTGTAAATATGATTTCGCTCATCAGGATCGGTTAACCATGCCGCAAGGAAGTAATGCTGAATCATTGCGACCCAGCCACCGGTCATTTCCATTTTAAGATTTTCATCTTGCATATCATCGTATGTGTATTTTTCATACGGATTTTCTGCATTTGAAACGATGCCACCAGTAAAGGTATAAATGAAACTGGATTGATCAACACCTGTAAATTCACCGCGTTTATATTGGCGATACAAACTGCCCTGCCATTGTTGACCGGTGTTATTGATAACTTCATAGTCCAGGTTAAAATCGTAACGGCCACGATGGAAGGTATAAATCTTGTTTACCGTCAAACCATTTCGGTTCTGCCAGAACAATGTCACCTTTAGTGAGTCAGCCCCTTGCTCCATTGTGTATTGCGTTGCCGCAGCAGAATAGGTGCTCGTGTGATCAGGGCTGGCTTTTGCAAGTAAGCCACTTTGTGCAATAAATAAATGTGAATCACCATCATCCATTAATAAAAATGGTTTTGCATCTGGTTCAACACTTTCCCGATAGTTTTTTAATTTTGTATTAACTATATCGCCACCGCGTGTATCTATTTCTATGTCATAGACATCGGTCTGAACCCTAATACGTTGACCTTTTGGTGTATTCGTCGCGGCAATTTGTGGTACGGCAGACGACGCAGGGGAAATAGAATCAACCGGTATCGCCGGTGCATCATTTGTAGCTGCAACACCATTATTTGTTGTTGTCGGTGTTGTCGGAGCAGGTGCAGCGATATCTGTGCCATAGTCTTCTTGCCATGCCTGATACATCATGAACAAAACCAGTGCCAGGGCGGCAAACAACATTGTACGAATCGTTTCCATATTACTTCTTCTTTGACTCACTCTTTAATTCAGGCACCGGATCCATTCCACCCGGATGCCACGGATGACATCGCAAAATTCTACGTATTGCTAAATACACGCCCTTAATCACACCATGGCGATCAATTGCCGTGTGCGCATAACAAGAACAGGTCGGATAAAACCGACAGTCCTGGCCCATTAAAGGGCTCAACACGATTTGATAACCGCGTATTATTAGCAAGAGGATTTTGCGCATTGCTTTACCAAATTCTGCCAATGTTTTTTCAGGGCGTCAGCTAACTCGGTATTATTTTTATTATTTGTCGCGTGTTTGCCCAACACAACAATATCAATAGCCGGTAGTGTATCTTTATATAATCGAAAACTCTCGCGGATTTGTCGCTTAACACGATTTCTATCCACTGCGCGCCGTATATGTTTTTTTGCAATTGCCAGGCCGAGACGAGGTTGTTGCAAATCATTGCTTTTTGCTAAAACAGTAAATGCTGAATTTCCGGACTTAACAGGATTCGCAAAAACACGCTTAAAATCTTCCGGACGGATGATCCTGAGACAACGGTTAAAACCGAATTCACTCACGATCGAGGGGAGCTGAGGAGCTAAACCAACGCCGCGACTTGTCTCTCTGACAAGTCGCGGCATTGTAATTAAGCACTCAGTACTGCGCGGCCTTTAGCACGGCGAGCATTGATAATCGCACGGCCACTCTTGGTTGCCATACGGGCACGGAAGCCGTGGTTACGCTTACGCTTTATTACACTGGGCTGAAAAGTTCTCTTCATGACGATGCCTGCTGTCGTAATTCAATAATAATGGCTCTCGCCTCAAGCGGGAGCGGAAAAGCGGCACAATTTACTTTGGATCGTGATCAAAAGTCAAGATTTTTAACGTAAAATCAGCAATAAACAAGGATGTGGATAACTTTTAGCGGCAGCGGTACAATTCCCCGTCCACAACCTGCCATAAAACCAATACGGAGCAGAATAACACGGTGTCTTCACCTCTTTGGCAAACTTGTCTTAATCACCTTGAAGGTGAACTGACGTCTGAGCAATTTAATACCTGGATTCGCCCTCTGCATGCAGAAGAAGAACCTGAATGTTTACGCCTGCTCGCACCAAACCGTTTTGTACTCGACTGGGTAAATGAACAGTTTATTCAACAAATTACCGATACGGTTAATCGACTCGTGCCGAGTAATAGCCCCGTTGTTCAACTTGAAATCGGTAGCCGTCAACTCACTGCGGCCAATGCCGTTGCTAGTGAGGCCGGTCTTGATACCACCAAAATGAAGCGCAATGGCCAGCATGGCCCGTCGGTTAATACTGCACCAGACCCTGTTCCCGCTCATTTTAGTGCTTTAAACAAAACTTTTACCTTCGATAGCTTTGTTGAAGGTAAATCGAACCAACTGGCTCGGGCAGCTTCCATGCAAGTGGGGGAAAATTCTGGTGGTGCCTATAATCCCTTACTTATTTATGGCGGCGTGGGTCTGGGTAAAACTCACTTAATGCATGCTGTTGGTAATTTAATTCTTGCCAAAAACCCGCAAGCTCACGTGGTTTACCTGCATTCTGAACGGTTTGTCGCCGATATGGTTAAAGCGCTTCAACATAATGCCATTAATGAATTTAAACGATACTACCGATCGGTTGATGCTTTATTGATTGATGATATTCAATTTTTCGCTGGCAAGGGTCGTTCACAAGAAGAATTCTTCCATACTTTCAATACGTTGCTTGAACACCAACAACAAGTTATTATGACCTGTGATCGCTACCCTAAAGAGGTAGATGGTTTAGAAGAGCGTTTAAAATCGCGCTTTGGTTGGGGGTTAACCGTTGCGATTGAGCCACCTGAACTTGAAACACGCGCAGCTATTTTGATGAACAAGGCCTCTTTAGTACAAATTGACTTACCCCGTGAAGTGGCTTTTTTCATCGCTAAACGTATTTATTCCAATGTGCGTGAACTGGAAGGGGCTCTACGACGCGTTATTGCTAATGCTCATTTTACTGGCAAACCCATTACACTTGATTTTGCCAAAGAGTCACTACGCGATCTATTGGCTTTACAGGAAAAACTGGTCAGCGTAGATAATATTCAAAAAACAGTGGCTGAGTATTACAAGATTCGCGTTGCTGATTTACACTCTAAACGTCGTACTCGCTCAATTACACGGCCTCGACAATTAGCAATGGCATTAGCCAAAGAACTAACAACCCATAGCTTACCTGAAATTGGTGATGCATTTGGTGGCAGAGACCACACAACCGTGATCCATGCCTGTAAAAAGATCAAAGAATTAAAAGAAGCAGATTCACGTATTAACGAAGATTACGCAAATTTGTTAAGAACATTGTCAACATAATGTGGATGACCTGTTGATAAGTGTGTGGGTAACTATATCGCTATATTTATCCACAGACAGTTAACAGGTTAAAGGCAGTTTTTTAGCCCTTATGCACAGAGTTATGATTGAAACAAGATATTGATTTATAATGAAATTATAGACTTGTACACAGAATATCGTGGTACTAATAATAACAATAAGTATATATATACTTAGGAACTAATAATATGAACTTCAAGATCCAGCGCGAAGCGTTACTTAAACCTTTGCAAACAATCTGTGGTGTTGTTGAACGTCGACAGACATTACCTATTCTTTCACATGTGTTATTAGTTTCTGACGGCGAGCTATTAACCGTTACTGCAACTGATCTTGAAGTAGAGATGATTGCTACTACTAAAATTGAAGGCAGCTCTAATGGTGAAATAACCGTCCCTGCCCGAAAATTTCTCGATATTTGTAAAACATTACCCGATGATTGTGTTATCAATTTTAAGTTAGAAGGTGAACGGGCTATTTTAAAGGCAGGTAAAAGCCGATTTACATTATCGACGTTACCCGCTGCCGATTTTCCAAATATTGACGTTGCTGATGATGGCCATGAATTTAAGATTAAAGAAGCAGCGCTTAAATCTTTAATTGATCACACCCAGTTTGCAATGGCACAACAAGATGTTCGTTATTACTTAAATGGGCTTATGTTGGAAATTGCCGATAGTAAATTACGCAGTGTAGCAACCGATGGGCATCGTTTAGCAATGTGTGAAATTGATGCAGATGCTTCATCTATGGATGCAAAACAAATTATTTTACCGCGTAAAGGTGTTTCTGAATTAGCGCGCTTACTGGAAGGTGACAATAATGATGTTTCAATCGAAGTTGGTAATAATCATATACGTATGAAATTTGCTGAACTTATCTTCACTTCAAAATTGATTGACGGTAAATTTCCGGATTATCAACGTGTTTTGCCACAAAATACGGATAAAAACTTAATTCTAAACCGTGAAATGTTTCGCCAGGCATTAACGCGCGCCTCTATTCTTTCGAATGAAAAATATCGTGGTATTCGTTTATTGATGGATAATAATATAATGCGTATTGTTGCGAATAACCCGGAACAAGAAGAAGCAGAAGAACAAGTAGAATTAGATTACGGTTTTGATCCACTTGAAATCGGCTTTAATGTTACTTATTTGCTTGATGCCTTAAATGCAATTAATACGGATGATGTGAACATTGGTTTAAGTGACTCAAACAGTAGTTGTCTCATAACTGCAACGGGTGAAATGGCCGCACAATGTCGTTATGTTGTTATGCCGATGCGCCTATAGTTCATCTCCTGATATAAATCAGGGTTGATGACTTAACAATATGAGTGTTGAAATCCTTAAAATATCGCATTGTCGTAATATTGAATCAGCACATTTATCATTAAATTCAGGGTTAAATATTATTACTGGTGCCAACGCCAGTGGTAAAACCACGCTTCTTGAAGCCTTTAATTTATTGGCTACCGGGCGGTCCTTTCGTACAAGTCGTTTAAATCATGTTATTCAGGCAGAACACAGTGCATTAACTATTTTTGCGCAATTACGTTCCGCCCCTGGCTTAAGCCAGAAGCTGGGTTTTCAATATAAAGATGCTAAACGTCAATTACGTTTAGATGGTAATGCTATCCATAGTGGTGCTGAATTAGCACAATTATTACCTATTCAACTTATAAATCAGCAAAGTTTCGATTTAATCGAGCAAGGCCCAAGTCAACGTCGCAAGTTTCTGGATTGGGGTGTGTTTCACGTGGAACAATCTTTTTACCCGGTATGGCAACGCTACATGCGAGCAATGAAGCAACGAAACGCAGCATTGCGGCAATCTATTAAACAAACCCAGCATTGGGAACAGGAAATGGCCAGTTCTGCTGCTAAATTGCACACATATAGACAATCTTATGTTGATAGCTTACAGCCACTATTTATTACGTCTGTAAAAGAAATGCTTGGTTGTGATGATATTACAATGCAATATCGAGCGGGTTGGGATACAGACGTACCATTACATGAGTTATTAGCCAGTAATCGAGATAAAGATCGTGAATTGGGTTATTCACGTTATGGTCCGCAAAGAGCGGATATTGTTTTCAAACGAGCAGGTGCACCGGCAAGAGAACGTTTATCACGAGGACAACAAAAACTCTTAGTCAGCGCATTGGTATTAGGGCAGGCTCAATTATTGAGAAATAGCACCGGTAAAGCAGGCACAGTGTTGATTGATGATATTAGTGCAGAACTTGATGCGAACCACTGCGCTAAATTAATGAAAGTATTGTTGGCAACGGGTTCCCAATTAATTATCACGGCAATTAGTCCTGAACAACTCCCAGACGTAAGCAGTGAAAAACCAACAATGTTTCACGTGGAACACGGGAAAGTAAAAGAAGTGGTATAATAATCGTTCTGTTTTGGAGATAAGACATGTCAGACGAAAACACTTACGATTCCTCAAATATCAAGGTCTTAAAAGGCCTGGATGCTGTTCGTAAACGCCCCGGTATGTATATTGGTGATACTGATGATGGAACGGGCTTACATCATATGGTGTTTGAAGTCGTCGATAATTCAATTGATGAAGCACTAGCAGGTCATTGCTCCGAAATACGCGTGGTTATTCATGATGGCGAATCTATTACTGTCAGTGATAATGGCCGCGGTATTCCAGTTGATATCCATGAGGAAGAAGGGGTTGCCGCTGCAGAGGTCATTATGACCGTGTTGCATGCAGGTGGTAAGTTTGATGATAACTCCTACAAAGTATCTGGTGGCCTGCACGGTGTAGGTATTTCGGTGGTTAACGCCTTATCTAATAAATTGAGTTTAACTATTCGTCGCCACGGTAAGGTACACCAACAAGAATATGTAAATGGTGAGCCTCAAGCACCATTAGCGGCCATTGGTGATACGGATATCACAGGAACGGAAGTTCATTTCCAGCCGAGTCCAGAGACATTTACTCAAACAGAATTTCACTATGACATTCTCTCTAAGCGATTGAGAGAATTGAGTTTTTTGAATTCAGGTGTGCGTATTGTTCTGATTGATGAGCGTAATGACAAGAAAGATGAATTTGAATACAAGGGCGGTATTCAGGCCTTTGTTGAGCACTTAAATCGTAATAAACAGCCTTTGCATGACAATGTATTCTATTTCCAGACGGAACAGGAAGGCGTCACTGTAGAGTTGGCGATGCAGTGGAATGATTCCTATCAGGAAAATATCTTCTGTTTTACGAATAATATTCCGCAACGTGATGGTGGTTCCCATCTATCAGGTTTCCGTTCTTCCTTAACCCGCACACTGAACCAATACATTGATTCTACAGGGAAAAACAAGGTTTCGACCACCGGTGACGATGCCCGCGAAGGTCTCACCGCCGTGTTATCGGTGAAAGTGCCGGATCCTAAATTCTCATCACAGACGAAAGACAAATTGGTCTCTTCTGAGGTGAAGGGCATTGTTGAGACCACCATGAACGAAAAGCTCAGCGAATTTTTACAGGAACGCCCAAGCGATGCCAAGGCGATTGTTAGCAAAATGGTGGATGCAGCACGCGCACGTGAGGCAGCGCGAAAAGCACGTGAAATGACACGCCGTAAAGGCGCGCTCGATATTGCCGGTTTGCCTGGTAAATTGGCAGACTGTCAGGAAAAAGATCCATCGCTTTCTGAAATCTTCCTGGTGGAAGGGGACTCCGCTGGTGGCTCAGCCAAGCAAGGTCGTGATCGTAAGTTCCAGGCTATCTTGCCACTTAAGGGTAAGATCTTGAATGTTGAGAAAGCACGATTTGATAAAATGCTTTCCTCGGCGGAAGTCGGCACATTAATTACCGCATTAGGTTGTGGTATCGGTAAAGAAGAATTCAACCCGGATAAATTACGTTATCACCGCATCATCATCATGACTGATGCTGATGTGGATGGTTCGCACATCCGTACTTTGTTGCTGACGTTTTTCTATCGTCAAATGTATGAACTGGTTGAACGTGGCCATTTATATATTGCTCAACCGCCTTTATATAAAATCAAGAAAGGCAAACAAGAGCGTTACATAAAAGACGATGTCGAGATGAATCAGTTTCTGATACAAGAAGCCCTGGATAAGGCGGCCTTAACCGTTAACCCACAAACACCACCGATTAAAGGTCAGGGGCTTGAAAGTCTCATTCAAAATTACACCAATGTCATGGCAACCATCGCGCGTATTGGTAAACGCTTTAATGCTGCAGCGATGTTAAAAATGATCTACCTGCCTGTTGTTGATGAAGACATGACAAAAGATGCGGCGGCACTAACTGCATGGGCAAATGAATTGACGAGTCGTTTGAATAGCGATGAAGATGGCTATACTTATGTTTGCACTATTGGTGAAGACACGGAGCATGCCACCCATGTCGTACAGCTTGGCGTTACTAAACATGGTTTGAGTCAAACGGTCGTCTTTGGCCACGATTTCTTTACATCAGGTGAATACCGCGCCATGGCTGACATGGCCACGCAACTCGATGGTTTGATTGGTGAAGGTGCTACGGTTAAACGCGGTGAACGTGAAACCGAGATCAGCAGTTTCCGAGAGGCGATTGATTGGTTGATGAAAGAAGCCAAACGCGGGCAAAGTTTCCAACGTTACAAAGGGCTGGGTGAAATGAATCCGGAACAGCTCTGGGAAACCACCATGGATTATAACCAGCGTCGCCTCCTACAAGTACAAATTGAAGATGCCATTGCTGCTGATGATTTGTTCACTACCTTAATGGGTGATCAGGTTGAACCGCGCCGTGATTTCATTGAAAGCAATGCTCTGTCTGTTGGTAACCTCGACGTATAGCGACATTAATTATGATTATGTGGACTGTTTATTTATCGGGTGAAATACATACCGACTGGCGTGAAAAAATAGAACAAGGTGTTCAAGCGGCAAATTTGCCGGTTGAATTTACTTCGGCAGTAACGAACCATGAAGCCAGTGATGCCGCCGGTGATATGCTGGGCACGGAAACAGAAAATTTTTGGCGTGATCATAAATCTGCCAAGGTTAATGCCATCAGAACAAAAACACTCATCGAAATGAGTGACATAGTCATCGTGCGTTTTGGTGATAAATATAAACAATGGAATGCGGCATTTGATGCAGGCATCTGTGCGGCTCTTGGTAAACCTTATATCACCTTACATGATGAAGATATTATTCACCCATTAAAAGAAGTTGATGGCTCAGCCATGGCCTGGGCGAAAACGCCTGAGCAGGTTGTAGAAATTTTGAGTTACGTAACAAATAAAAAATAAGCTTTACCTTACTGACTTAAAGCGCAATGCTTAGATAGTAATAATAAAAATACAAACCTTATGCAATTAGGAAGATTGGGGGTTATAAAAAGCAATGGACATGTTTCTAGAAAATCATCAGCAACTATTAAGTTATAAGGGATTATTGGCTTTATTATTCATAATAGGCCGCAGCAGTACTATTACTAATACTACGCAAACGGTCTAAGATATAGTTATGCGCCTAAGGAAGTAATGTGACTAAACAAGACAACAAAGAAGGTTTGGACTTAGTAGGCCTTGGCAAGCTAGCCAAGGCAATTCCTGAAGAAGTTTACAATCAAACCACAGAAGTCGCGACCAGCACTTTTACTAAACTTATAGCCCCAATTACAGAATCCACGAGCGGACTCGGCCGCTATATAAAGCAAAAATTCGACAATATGGTTGAAGTAGAACAAGCTCTTGCTGCTTATTCAGTTCAAAATGCCATTACTAAGGCAGAAGCAAAAGCCGAACAAAATGGTGTAGACATTATAACCCCCATTCACACAAAGAGCTTTATTAAGGCAATTGAAGAATCATCAAAGGAAACAGACCCAACTTTACATACGATGTGGGAAAATTTAATTGCTGATCAGCTAATCAATATTAATTTTCATCCCCACTTTGTAGAAATATTGCCACACTTCAGTCCAGCAGAGGCCAACATACTAGTTTCGTTGCAAAACATGGAAGGTGTTGGAGAAAACGGTGGTGGATACTTAGGAAGTGGACACGAATGGATATTACATTGGGTTAGGGTAAATGGTGAGACAGAACTTAATAATTGGACATATTCTTGTGAGCTTCTAACGGAGCTTCAGTTCGCTGATATCTTGGCACCAAAAGGCGGTACATATGATAATGAAGAAAGAGTAACAATACTATTTAGAACAAAAGCAGGAAATGTATTCCTAGAAGCGGTATCTGGATAATAATTTTGCGCATATATCGCATAACAAATCACTCGGCCCGGACGCGCTAACGCGCGCCCGCCAGCTCAACCGTTATGTGTTTATAGGTTGTGTGATAGTTTCCAAACTCTAAAAGGTAGTTTAAATGCGTGACCACAAATTATTTTTACTTCTGTCTTTTGTTATTTTGTTTTCAGGGTGTGCAGCCCCATTTGTAACGCATGAATATTTTTCTCCGAGTTCAGATGGAGGGAAAACCATATATACAAAATGTCGAGGAACATCAGGGCCAGCGGATACGATAAGATTTCCGGTTAAAAGTATATATGCTGATGTTAGTGCATCTTATTATAAAAATTACATGAATATAAGTTTAAGCCTGAAAGTGCCAACTTATTCAGTTGTTATTATGTCCTCTAAAGAATTAACGGTTATATCTTCGTCAGATAGTATTAAGTATAAGGGTAAGTTGGAGGCAAAATACTCATATCCAGAAACCTCTTCTTGGGGTGTCTTGCGGCCAATTATAGGTGGGGCATACAAAAGCCAAGGTCATTTTGCGGTAAAAACCTACCCTAAAGTTTATCTATTACAGGCAAAGATAAATATGCCCGAAATAAATAATTTTATAGTCCGTATGCCTGAGTTCTCAGTAAATGATGTGAAAAACACTTTATCGGATATTAAGTTTGAGAAAAATAAGTCTGTTGAATATTTTCCACCTTTTAATTGCTAGTGATTTTTATTTTCATAAAATAGGATACTTGTAGGAAAATGAAGGTAGTAAAACACATAACAAGCGACTGTGGCGTCAACCCCCTGATTAAATATTAATAAGCCCATACACAGTTGTCCCTCACCATGGTATTTAACATGGTTATAAATTTTCTCATGCAGGCCGTTATGGCCACTTTTTTATGCTTACCTTGCGCGACTAATTTTTTATAGAACGCCTTGATGACAGGGTTGCATAACGTGGCACTGAGTGTTGCCATATAAAGTACGGTGCGTATAGATGCTCGTCCGCCCTGGATCCGTCGTTTACCCCTGAGTCTCCCGCTGTCTCGATTGATGGGAGCTACGCCAACCAGTGAAGCGATTTCTTTATTGTTTAATGAACCTAGCTCGGGCAAGTCTGCGAGTAATGTATAGATGAGTGTGTCTCCCACACCAGGTGCAGATTTAAGTACAAGCTGTTTTTCGGTCCATTCGGCTTGTTCTCCAACATGCTTTGCCAGTCGCTTCTCCATGCGTTTTATTTCCATATCCAGACAACGAATGATGCGGTTGCAGGAGACTTCAAGGGCTTTGCCCATGATCTTAATACGATTGAGTTCTTGTGTTCGCAGGTTCATGAGCTGACGTCTTCTTGTCACCAGGTCTTTGATGGCGATGAGGTTTTTGCTCTTTTGAGGCGTGATTTCTGGTTGCACAACAGCCGAAAATTCGGCGATGACCGCGGCATCAATTTTATCGGTTTTGGCGAGTTGATTGATGGCACCGGCATAACGTCGAACCAGAAGCGGTTTGACGATACAGACCGGTATACCCTTGCTGTAGGCGGCCTGTGCGAGGGTAAACTCATAGCGGCCAGTGGCTTCCATCACCAGGCGTTCGACCTGATAATGGGACAGGCGCTTCAGGATACGTTTAATCCCTGATGTATTGTTCTCTTCCTGAAAGTGTAATGACTTCTCATAAATCCAGACATCGAGAAATTGCTTACCGACATCGACTCCCACATTAATGATTGTTTTACTCTTTTTACGGTTTGTCATAATGACTCATCCTTGCTAAATTCGAGCTTGAAGCTCATTCGACTGTTCGAGTTAAAAAATCGGGTCGGTTCAGCGTCCCCGCTTGTTAACGGTCTGCGAAGACCCATCGCTTATCGGACTGCTGAACCGGTAACTTGGCTTAAACAGGTTACGGGCTTCACCTTATCACTTTAGATAATTTATGGATGAATTTGACCATACAAATCGCTCAAGGCAGTGGACGCGCTAAAGCGCGCCCCTTAGCTCAACCGTTAGCCATAATCAAGGAAATGCCATGGACACAGAAATCAAAAGTACTTTTGGTGCATTAAAAACATCACCTGGCGCTATTCTTGTTGGCTTGGGCTTTGCGACAATTTACTTTTTGTCTGCACTTCGATTAGGCGATAAAGAACCAAGCACGATCGATTATCTGGCAATTGGTTTTGGTTTTATGGTCGCAATAGCCGGTATTTTTCTATTGTTTAGAGACCTTGGGAAGCAAACTGAAAACGTTTCATTAGAAAGCTCTGTCGGATCATCCGATATTGAACATGCTGTTGCTCAATTGGGGAAAAACTACGATATTTTGCGAAAGCAGGCCACTCAGGGTTTTGTTCTAGCGGGTAGTTTTATGGCTATGGGAATTTTAGTAATACTTGCTGGGTCTCTTGGTGAAATGTTTGGATTTACTAAAACGGTCGGTAACCTTACTACAGTGGCCGGGGTTGTAATTGAGGCCGTATCAGCATTAGGGCTATATCTTTTCAAAGAAACCTTCAAAAGGCTTAATGCTACTTCAGACAGACTTCATGAAATGTGGAAATTACTAGCTGCCTTTAAGAAAGCAGAGTCCTTGCCTGAAGACAAAAAGACCGACGTAATTGTTGGCCTTATAAATAAGCTTGTAGAACTCCCAATGGGAAAATAAAACATTGCTAACAAAAAGCTCAACCCGACAAATTACTCGCAAGCTCGCAATTTTCGGGTTAGCTAGACGTTAGCTGCCAAAGACGAACATGAGGGAATAATGGTAAAAGTCCAAACTATATTTGAAAATTGCTATGGTATAAAAAAGCTTTCTTCCACATTTGATTTCACTGAAAAATCGACTTACGCAGTTTATTCACCAAATGGAACCATGAAAACTTCGTTTTCGAAGACCTTTATGGATTTTAGTAAGAATAAGGACACTGTAGATTTAGTATTTCCAGAAAGAGTAACGACACGCAGAATTCAAGACGAAAATGGCCTTGATGTTAACCCAGAAAGTGTTTTTGTAATTGAGCCATATAACGAAGCTTATAAATCTGACAAGTTATCTACATTGTTGGTTAATAGTGAGTTAAAAGAGCGATATGACTCAATACACAATAGTATTGATACTAAAAAAGAGAAACTACTTAAAGAGCTAAAATCGTGTTCTGGGCTTAAGAAGGATATCGAAGAATCTATTTCCGTTGCATTTACCCATTCACCAAACGAGTTCTATAAAGCTTTAATTAGAGTCAAGTCAGAAGTACTAGATGATGAAGAACCATTATTTAATGACATTGTTTATTCAAAAATATTTTCAGATAAAGTAGTTGGTTTTATTGGCACTAAGGACTTCAAGCAGAAAATAGAAGAATATATAGAAAAATACGACGAACTAATTGACTCATCTACTTACTTCAGAAAAGGCGTGTTCAACCATAATAATGCCTATGTTATAGCTAAGAATCTTAAAGATAATGGTTTTTTTGCAGCTGAGCACTCGGTGTCTCTAAAATCTGGGGGAGAGAAAAAGGAGATTACGACACAAGAGGAACTAGAAGAAGTAATAAATATTGAAAAAGATGCAATACTAAATAACCCCGAACTAGCAAAGACGTTTGAAGAGTTAGATTCAAAACTAAAAGCAAATAAAGAATTAAGAGATTTTAGAGATTACCTCATAAACAACAAGAAGATTCTTCCTGAGTTATCTAATTTAGATCTTTTTAAACAAAAATTATGGATATCATACCTAAAAAGCACAAAGGAAAGTTATGCTGAGTTAGAGCAAGAATATAATTCGGGAAAAGAGGAAATTGAAACAATTATTAATGAGGCCAAGAGAGAAGAAACCAAATGGCGAAATGTCATTGATATTTTTAATAAAAGATTTACGGTCCCGTTTCAATTGTCAGTAGAAAATCAAGAAGATGTTATCCTCAAAAGCGACGGCCCAAGTATAAATTTCACATTTAAAGACTCTGAAAACTCCATATCTATAAATGAACCTGACTTATTAAGAGTTCTTAGCAATGGAGAAAAACGTGCTCTATATATTCTAAATATAATATTTGAAGTTGAAGCCAGAAAATCCAATGGGCAAGAGACCTTATTTATAATTGATGATATCGCAGATTCTTTCGATTACAAAAACAAATATGCAATAGTGGAGTATATAAAAGACATATCTGATATAGATGGCTTTTATCAAATATTACTTTCCCATAACTTTGATTTTTATAGAACTGTTTGCAGCCGACTCGATATGAGCAGAGAGCATAAGCTTCATACTATTAGAGATGATGAAGAAGTAAAATTGGTAAAAGAAAAGTATCAAAACAATCCATTCCAACACTGGAAAACTCAATTAGATACCAATAACTCTATGCTGGTTGCTTCGATACCGTTCGTTAGAAATATTGCTGAGTATACTGACAACGAAGATAGTTATAACAAGTTAACATCATTATTGCATATTAAGCCAGATACTAATTGGTTAACAATATTAGACTTGGAAAACATACATAAAGGCGTATTAAATAATCATGATAACCTAGATCTTCCTGATAAAAACAAGAAAGTTATTGACGTTATATTTGATGAGGCGGATCGAATAACTGGCGATGAAGGTGAGCAAATCGACCTGGAAGGGAAAATCGTGCTCGCTATCGCGATTCGATTAAAAGCAGAAGAACACATGATAGCCTCAATTTCTGATCAAGAATTCGTAGATTCAATAACTAACAACCAAACATTCAAACTGTATAAAAAATACGTGGAGATGGGGCTAGGCAATAATCAGAAAATAGAACTTCTCTCTCAAGTAAATTTAATGACACCTGAAAATATTCATATCAATTCATTTATGTACGAACCCATACTTGATATGTCAAATATGTCGCTCGTTAATTTATATGATGGTGCAAAAAATAGTCTACTATAATGAAAAAGCAGCTAACAATGCGCTCGTTCGGCTCCTCCTTACGTCGCGCCGCACAGCTCAAACGTTAGATTAATGAAATGACAAATAAGATTGTAGAATTTCTTAGAAAAAGAGATTTTCAGCTCGTAAAGGAGTTAGGTGCGGGTGCGTGCGGGAAAACTGTCCTATTATACGACGATGTAATCAATGAACAGTTTGTTTGTAAGAAATATGCCCCTCACTATCCAGAGCATAAAGAAGTTCTATTTAAAAACTTTATTCACGAGATCAAACTTCTTCATTTAATCTATCATAAAAATATTGTTCGCGTATTCAACTATTACATTTATCCAGAACATCATACTGGATTTATTGTTATGGAATACGTAGAAGGCTCAGATATAGAGACCTATTTAATTGAGCACCCTGAAAACGTAAATGAAATATTTATTCAGGCAATACAAGGCTTTTCTTACACCGAAAGCAACAATATCCTACATAGGGATGTACGCCCCCTAAATATAATGGTTACCTCTGATGGTATTGTAAAAATAATTGATTTTGGGTTTGGTAAGCAGATTTATGATAAAAATGATTTCGACAAAAGCATCTCATTAAATTGGTGGTGTGAGCCGCCAAACGAATTTAGCAAGGAAGTATATGATTTCAAAACTGAAGTATATTTTGTTGGTAAACTATTTGAAAAAATTATACGTGAAAACAATATAGAGCATTTTAAGTATAAAACTGCACTTTCTAGTATGTGCAAAATAGATGCGGCAGATAGAATCAATAGTTTCTTTGAAATAAAAAAAGGGATTCTTAGCGATAAATTCGTTGAAATTGAATTCTCAGAAAAGGAACTAGAAAATTATAGAGAATTTTCTAGTGCACTAGCCAGGGCGGTCTCAAAAATAGAAAGAGGCACAAAGTATTTTGATGACATAGAGGCTATTCAAACGAAAATCGATGAATTATATAAAAGTATAATGCTGGAAAAATATATTCCAAATAATAACGCATTAATTCAATGTTTTGTAAATGGTTCTTATTATTTTGGAAAAAATTATTATATTCCGATCTATATAATTAAGTCATTCCTAGAATTGTTACGTTCATGCTCAAAAGAAAAAAGGAATATCATTTTAAGTAATTTACATTCAAAGCTTGACGCTATTGTAAGATACGATAAACCACCTGAGTTTGATGATGAAATTCCATTTTAATAATCTAACAATCAGCTTCAAAACGACGCAAAAAACGCGCGCTTGAACAAAACGTTAGCATGTTGATATATTAAAACAAGCACTAAAGAGAGTATTAAAAATGAGAAAAATAATAAGTGTTATTTTTGCATGCATTTTAGTATCAGGTTGCGCTACTAGAAATACGACAATTGATCCCTCCCAGTTTAGCTCATATAAAGGTAAGGAATATTTCAAGATAGAAGGTAATATTAAATATAGTGAGCGTAGAGGTATAAATGTTTTGTGGGAGCAAGGAATTAAATCCGGGACCTATATGCCAAAACATCAAGACAATAATGGCTATTACTTTTATGGGCCAAATTATGCAATCTGCCAGGGCTCGCCATCATGTGCGAATGTATATAGCCCTAGTCTAGAAATTTGTCCTAATAAAAATAATTGCCCAGAATTTAGTACTCATGGTGGAATTTGGGTTTCGAAAGTCGATGATAAGGATATTAGACTTTTTCTTATCATAAAGTATAACGATGATGATAAAGCAAAAAACTTATCAGATGGTGGTGTTTTGATCGGCAGCTTGATAAATGCAAGCGATGGGGAATATATTGTTTTTGATAAGAATATTGAGTTTGGTAAAAAACTATACTCATTGAAATATGAATAAAATGCTAACAAATCACTCAAGAACGTGGACGCGCGAAGAGCTGCTAGTTCACGCCCCTTAGCTCAACCGTTAGAATCAAAATCAAAAGCAGGGAGCATTTATGTCAATAGAACCATTTATAAAAAGTAGCGATATCAAAGCTTCTCTGAACTTCTATGGCAACATTTTAGATTTTGAAGTGGTTCAGGCTCCAGACCCGGATCCCGAGTCTATACTGTCTAAGTACGCATTTTTAAAAAGGGAAGATGGTTATATCCATATTTCGCAACATGCTGGTGATGGTGTGTTTGGTAACGTAATTTATGTACGAGTCAAAAATCTTCATGAGCTTTATAACGTATTTCGTAATAATGGACTCAAAGTACAAGAAAAATCAGGGATAATTATGGAGCCTGTAGAGCAAACCTGGGGAATGGAAGAATTCTCTGTTGCGGATCCAGATGGAAACCGTATTACATTTGGGCAACGCATTACGCAATAATGCTAACAGGAGCCTTAATGTTGTTCGCTAATTGCTCAACCAATAATCAGGATAGATCCCAATAATAAAAATAATATAAGGTGATGTTGTGAATGTTAATAAAAAAAGAACAAAAATAATTTTAGCCTCTCTCTTTCTTACCTTCGTTATATTGCGTATTTATCTGCACTTATTTCCCGGCACAAATTTTGATGTTGGGGATTATAATATTCACCACCTGTTTACCGGTTTACTACTAATTTCATTAGGCGGCTTACCATTGGCTATCTTTAATGGTTCGAGCCGGTATTTGGATTTGGCTGCTATAACTTTTGGCGTAGGTTTGAGTATGGCACTGGATGAATGGGTGTATCTCATTGCGACGGATGGTAGTGACGCCTCGTATTTATTGCCGGTTTCTTATTTGGGTGGCGTAATTATGGTTGGTTTTGCAATAATATATATTGTTATTATGTTGATGATTGCACGGCAATGTGGATGCGAGGGAGAAGATGAAAAAAGTTTATGAAACCTCAACTTCATTAGAAGCGCATATGGTGAAAAATCTTCTTGAAAACGAAGGAGTCGACTCACGTATTGATGGTGAGTATCTGCAAGGTGGCATAGGCGAGCTGCAGGCGATGGGCGCAATAAGGGTGGTAGTTGAAGAACAAGACTATTCTAAAGCACGGAAAATTATTGATGAATGGGAATCCCTGCAGCCCGAAGTTGAACCTGAAAATGTTCAATCAACAAAAAAATCCAGTGCAACCAATGGCTTTGTACTGGGTGTTGTACTTACCGTGGTTATTGGTTATTGGCTGTCGAGCTCGACGATTTCAACAGAAGGCATAGATTATAATGCGGATGGTGTGCTCGATGAAAAGTGGACGTATCAAAATGGTCGAATAAAACAGTCGACGATAGATAGAAATTTTGATGGCAAAGTTGATGCAGAATATTCATATGATTACAGTGGCACATTAAAAACAGCAAAGTTTGACGATAATTTTGATGGTGTGTTTGAAGCAAGAGCGCGTTACAGTGACGGAAATATTGTTAGTGAAGAATCAGATACCAACAATAATGGAATTATTGATTATCGAAATAACTTTAAAAATGGTATTTTTACAACAGCTGAGTTCATTGATGAACGAACGGGCAAAGTAAGAAAGAGACAATTCTATAAATTTAATAAATTAATCGCCGATGATTACGACACAAATGGTGATGGTATATTAGATAGCCACTATGAGTATGATCAATACGAAGAACGAAAATAATTAATTCGGTGCAATAATGATTAACGAAACCCAAAAAGCGCAGCAGTTAAAAGAAATCACTCAGAAGATGATTAAAATTCAGGTCATGGGTTCTATCGGTTCTATTTTGGTTGGTTTGGCTTTATATGGAATATTTGGCGCACAAGGTGATGCTTTTCATCCATTACTAAATAATATGGACGTGGTGTACAGCATGTTAGTAACGGGTGGTGTGATTATGCTGTGGGAGGTTATTGTTTTTATCTCGCTTGTGAAAAAACGAAACACGTTAATGAAAGACAATTAGTTTTTATTTTGAAAGAAGATCAGCGCGGGTGGTATTCATCCATGCCTCGGCTTCCCTATTAATTTCAGACGCCTTGCGACCTTCTGTCTGAATAGCAGGGCCAATAACAACATGAATCGTCCCCGGATGCTTAATAAACCCTCGTTTTGGCCAAAATTCACCGGCATTGTGGGTGACTGGAATAACAGACGTACCACTTTTGGCGGCTAACATTGCACCACCAATGCCAAATTGCCTGGTTTGGGCCGGTTGTAGCCGGGTTCCCTCCGGAAAGATAATTACCCAGCGACCTTTGCCAAGGCGATCTTTACCTTGTTCAATCACTTTGTTAAGCGCTTTTCGTCCTGCTTTACGATCAATGGCGATGGGTTCGAGTACCCACAGTGCCCAGCCAAAGAACGGTACCCAAAGTAATTCGCGTTTGAGTAGCCAGGCCTGGGGTGGAAAGAATTTGGTCAGTGCCAGGGTTTCCCAGGTGGATTCATGGCGACAGAATACAATTGCGGGATCGATGCCGTCGATATTCTCCATGCCTTCAATCTCATAATGGACACCACAGGTGACTTCCAGCCACCATAGGACAAACCGATGCCACATGTTCAAGTAGCGATACCGCCAGCGGTACGGAATTAAGATGGTCAGGATGCAGGGGGTGGCGAGAATAACGGTCGCCAGTATCATGCCAATTGAAAATATCAGTGAACGTAGAAACAACATAACTAGATACTATTCATGAGTGTGCCGGTGAGCAAGGCATTAACGGCTTGTTTAAGATCACAGTAAACAGGCACATCCTCAATACCTTGTGCAGAATACAGTGTTTTTGTGCCTTTGCCGGTACGTACTAATACAGGTTGAGCGCCAGCCGTTCTTGCGGCATCAAGATCGCGAAGTGAGTCGCCAATAGCGGGAACGTTCGTTAAAGACACATTTAAACGTTTGGCGATTTGCTCGAATAATCCTGTTAGCGGTTTACGACAATTGCAGCCATCTTTGGGGCCGTGCGGGCAATAAAATACGGCATCAATTTCACCGCCATATTCACGTACCATGCGATGCATTTTATCGTGTATGGCGTGGAGTGTATCCAGATCAAATAGTTTACGGGCTATACCGGATTGGTTGGTGGCAATAACAATTTGCCAGCCGGCATTTTTTAATGAGGCAATGGCTTCAAGACTGCCAGGTAGTGGTTTCCATTCATCGGGTGATTTAATGAATTCATCCGAATCTTCGTTAATGACACCATCGCGATCGAGAATAATAAGTGGCATGACTAATTTACATCTCGAAATTCAGAAACACGAATTTTGCCATTGATCATTTTAGCGTCGCGTTTCATTAGCTTAGCCATTTTTTTCCAGATTGCCTGTTTAAGATCAAAGTCGGCAGCAATCGCCGTACCCATCACCAGGATCATGAGATCCGCACATTCTTCGGCAAGTTGCTCGGTTGATTTGCCCTTGGTGATAGCAGAAGAGATTTCGCCGAGTTCTTCAGCCATAAGCGCAACGCGGTACGGGAGATCTTCCCCACCGCTACCCTTAAAATCATGTTTATCATGGAAGGCCTGAATGGCGGCCAGCATTTCATCGTAAGAATCCAGATTACGCTGATTTTCCATGCACCCTCCTACGTCGATATAGGGTTAATCTTGTAAACGAGATAGATCGGCAATGCGTAGGAATAGTTTACGCAAGCCATTGAGTAATGCCAGTCGATTATTGCGAATGGCTTCATCATCGGCCATCACCATTACACTATCAAAGAAGCTATCAACAGGTTCACGTAGACTGGCCAATTTAGTTAGCGCTCCCGTATAGTCACCGGCATTCAATAAAGGATCGACTTCAGACAATGAGGTTTGAATAGCCGTGTGCAGAGTTCGTTCGGCATCATCTTCAAATAAAGACGTATCAACGGTATCAGCAATATCCTGTTTGCTCTTTTTCAAAATGTTAGTGATACGTGTATTGGCTGCACTAAGGCTCACCGCTTCCGGTAATTGTCGGAAGGCAGCTACAGCACGTAGCCTTTGATCCAGTTCGTTAAATTGACCTGGGCGTAAACTTACTACGGCATCAATTTCGTCTCCGGCAAAGGCCTGGTTACTGTAATAAACAGCCAAACGACCTAGAATAAAATCGAATACATCATTCACCACATTATCGGCAACATCGAGTTTAGGTGCCATGGTTTGATAATTGTTAACTGCAGCGGTAATGAGATCGTGCACGTTAATATCGAGTTTACATTCCATGCAGATTCGTAAAATACCGAGTGCCGCTCGACGCAATGCATAAGGATCTTTTTGCCCCGTTGGTGGCTGACCAATTGCATAAAGACCAACAAGGGTATCGAGTTTGTCTGCAATAGAAACCGCCTGGCCAATAACATCGGCAGGTAGATCGTCACCAGCAAAACGAGGACGATAATGATCTTCAATGGCCTGTGCAACATTATC
>Ga0316207_10001193_pt1 | contig 33631 bp, 38 predicted proteins | sample 6weekpyrite_MG_FD_204943 | JGI IMG/M metagenome (GOLD analysis project Ga0316207, IMG submission 204943) | Microbial mat bacterial communities from mineral coupon in-situ incubated in ocean water Damariscotta River, Maine, United States -... | ecosystem: Environmental > Aquatic > Marine >... | reverse complement strand
TAGTTTTTAAACACGGACATGAATGGGAACTCACACTTGAAAACACGCTATATAAAGATAACGTGATTTATAGTACTCACACAAAGTATCAGCATGTCACCGTAACTCAACGTGTTATGGATCCGGGCAAGGCCCCAATCTATTCTTTATTTATTAATGGCCGAACTCAATTTACGAGTATTGACGAAGCAATTTATCATGAAATGTTAGTGCACCCAGCCATGGCTGCATCCGCTAACCATAACAATATTTTAATTGTCGGTGGAGGCGATGGCTTGGCAGCACGAGAGGTTTTAAAATGGAATCCAAAAGCAGTCACACTATTAGATTTAGATAAAGCGGTTATTGACTTTTTTAAAGAAGAAAAATTTGACGAAGACCTTGGTATCATCATCAATGCAGCACTACTCAAGCTTAATCAACACGCATTAACTGATTCCCGACTGAGAATTGAGATCGGAGATGCTTTTAATAAAATCGATGAATTACTTAAACAACAAAAAATCTACGATACAATCATTGTAGATTTACCCGATCCCAACCATCCTGATCTCAATAAACTCTATACTGATCGCTTCTACCAAAAGCTTTCCCTGTTGTTAGCAGGGGATGGCGCGATGGTTGTCCAATCCACTTCACCCTATCATGCTCAAGAGGCATTCTTATCGATAGGAAAAACAATGAAAGCTACGGGCTTTTTACATGTTGAACAGTATCACACCAATGTCCCCAGTTTTGGCGAATGGGGCTGGACCATTACTACAAAAACAGGTCAATCTTCTCTTGCACGCTTGAAATCCATAAAAAAACTCCCAATAAAAACTCAATGGCTCTCCTTAGACTTAGCTAAAGCAGCGTTTCATTTTCCTAATAATTATTTTGCTGGATTGGCAAATATTAAGATTAACGCGCTAGGTAGTCATACTTTATACAATTATCACCAACAAGCTTGGCAAAAAGAGCAAGGAATATACAAAGATAATGAAAAACTGCATTAAAACGCGTTTTTCTCAACAATAAATATTACAAAACAAGCCAGCAAGATATTGTTTTTATTAAATATTTAGATGTATAAAAAATCTTTCTAACAATTGACATATTATGTCTTGACATAATATGTCGTTACAACTAAAGTTACAGACATAATATGTCAAAGGATGAAAATGAAAATTAAACAAATCGCCAAAGCTCTGGAAGAACTTAACTCAGACGCTCGGGAAGGTTTTGATTTTGAATACCAGATTATTCCTGGGGAAGAAGAAGTTTTACAAATCAGTCTACAAAATAGAGAAGAAATTCCTGTTTATCTGACTGAAACAGATACTCAACTTTTATGCATTTCTTACCTATGGGATGAAAGCGAAATAAAAACTGAGTCCAAAACAGATATGGTTGAAATGATGTTAGACATGAACATTCCCATGCCTCTTTCATCATTTTCACGGATTGGTGATAAATATGCGGTATTTGGTGCTTTATCACTGAATTCCAGTGCTGAAGACATAGCACATGAAATAGTTACATTAAGTGATAACGCAATTGACGCGATTGACGTTATGTCAGATTTTTTGAAATAAGAAGGATAAAACATGAGCTTGATGAAAAAAATTTTTACAGCATTTCGCGGTGGCGCTAGAGAAGCCGGTGAAGCCATTGTTGATGCAAACAGCATTCGTATTCTTGAGCAGGAAATCAAAGATGCAGAAAATCATATTGCCAAGGCCAAACAAGACCTGACAACAATTATGGCAAAGGAAATGCAAAGTAATCGAGAAATCGATCGCTTAAAGAAACAAATTGAAGAGTACGAAGGTTACGCAGTCGAAGCATTAAACAAAGGTGATGAAAATTTAGCCATAGAGATTGCGGAAAAAATTGCATCAATCGAACCTGAGTTAAGCTTACAGGAAGAGACTAAATCAAGTTTTTCTGCTCACGCAGAACGGCTAAAAGAATTAGTGAAAAAGACTGAACGTCAATTAGGTGAGCATAAAAGACAATTGGTCATGGTAAAAACTACCGATAGTGTGCAGAAAGCAACGTCTGCCATTAGCGACAATTTTACCAATAGTAATTCAAAAATGATGAGTGCGACAGATTCATTGCAACGCATCAAACAGAAACAAAAAGATTTTGACGATAAATTAAAAGCTGCCGAAATGTTAGAAGAAGGAAATTCTGATACTTCATTAGAAGCAAAAATGAAAAAAGCTGGCATAGGAGAACAAACTAGCTCTGCAAGCAGTGTTTTAGACCGAATAAAAGCAAAAAAAGGAGCGTAAATCTGATAACCCTCCCTCCCTTCAGATTTACAAGGCTCCACCCTCCCAGATTGCCGTGGCAACCCTCCCTGCCACGGCATTTTTTTGTCTTCAATTTTTCGCGCATACATCTATTGCCTCAAAAGCGTCTATCTAAAACATTAAATGTATGCACTGTACACCTACAATCACCCTAGAAAAACAATAGCGAGCACCTTAAATGAAGAATTTATTCAAAGCAGTCTTTAGTAAAAAAGACGAAATCGAAACCAGAGAACTCAATCATCCACGAGATCTTCAAACAGGTGATATCATTAAATTTCAATATTTACCACAAAACGACCTTAGTAATAGGCAATTCGAAGTTAGTAATATTAATACCTATGATTTTGAAGATCGAAACCTAACAGAGTTTACTTTGACAGGCGATAATAAAGACGCCATTTATCTTATTATTAATGAAACTGATGACGAACCTTTCTTATCACTGTCGAAAAAGATTCAACGACCTGATGTTGAAAAATTATTTGATCTAGATGAGTTCAGTGAATTATTCGATAACGAAGATCATAGCTTGCTAAACAGACTAGAGGAACCGAAAAATTTAGAAAACTGGACCGCCAAACAATATCGTCAAGAAATCTTTGCTGAGGGCGGTTATTTCCACAAAGGTGACTATCGCAACAAACCTGTGCCTGTAGATGAAAACTCAGGTGATGATTTTGAATATTACTTGGCTATTGATGATAATCGTAAACATGTTGTTGAAGCAGAGGTTTATGATGACGGAGAAACAGATGTTATAATCACACTACGTCTCCCTCTATCCAGTATCGAAGAAATGTGGGCAAGCGCGAGTAAAACATGACAAAGAAGCAAAAAGAACTCCCTAAAAAATGGCAAGCTTCTAATAAAGCTATGCGTGCAGTGCAAGTCGCTTTTTATGTCGACGAAAAAATTCAAACCAAAATACGACAAGATGCTTGCCTGCAAGGCATGAGCCCATCTGATCTAATTCGTCAAATCACACAACTTCCTGTTTCCGCGCCTCCAAAACGCCCAAGACTAACAGCCTCATTAAATGCAGATGATTACGACATACTTGCTGTAAGATATAGCCTGAAAGCCGAAGATACACTAGAAATAAAACGTCGAGTCATGCAAGAATTAATAGAGTATGCTTCAACTTGCAAAGATTAGGGGTCTAAATGAAATTGCCTAAAAAGATGCACACAACTGATGAATTTGGCGTCCAAAACTACAGTGGAAAATTTCTTGCGCTAATCGCTGTGGGTAGTCTATATGGCACTATCACTATATTTGCCTTTTTATTACTTTATTTTGAACAACAAACGGGCACTTCAAACATCACTAATTATGGCGATGCCTTTTGGACCTTACAAATGAGTGCCAGCACAATTGGATTTGGCGATCACTACCCTATCTCCATTGGCGGCCGTATTATTGTGGCAATGATGTTCTATATTGGGGTTGGTTTAGTCGGCTTTATTGGTGCATTAGTCGCTGATAAAATTGTAGGATTCGCAAACACCAATGTGCGGAACCGAGAGCTACGCAAACAGAATGAAGAATTATTAGAGCACAATAAATTACTGGAAGACAAAATAGACACCTTGCTACAGCACATGGAAAAATTTAGTCATAACAATAACAATCCTTCCTAGATTATCTAAATCTCCACAGTTCATTCTCTCTTATAGATGGATAAATCCTTTCCACTTCACCCTTGAGTCTCATATAATAAGTAATAAATGACCAACTGAGGTAAACTCATGCAAAATTGGTATATGCTAACAATTATTGGAGAAGATGAGCCAGGAATAGTTGCTAGAATCACCCAAGCATTATTTGACGCGAATTGTCATTTAGGCGAAGCCTCCATGATTCGACTAGGCTGCAATTTTACGATTATGCTAATGCTGTCTACAGATTCCGATCGACAAAGCCTTGAAGACGTGCTTTATCCTGCTTGCGATAGTATGAACTTACGATTTCATTTAGATGAAATTGAAGGAAAACTGCATGAACACCATATTCCTGATGTACACATCACTGTTAGTGGTGCCGACAGATCAGGGATTGTTTCACAAGTCACTGGCGCTTTATTTAATGCTGGATTGGACATCCTAGACCTCGCTTCCGATGTTGCCGGCACTAAAGAAAACCCAATTTACATCATGCAAATTGAAGGAATAGCAAATCAAGGTATCGAGAAATTACATAATGCAATGACACCACTACATTCTAATGACATTGACGTACAAATTAGCTCAATTGATACCATAGTTGGTTAACATTATCGAACAATGGCCAAGAAACAAATACTCCTTTATCCAGATCCGCGACTAAAACAAATTTCCACTAACGTGGGGCAATTTAACGAAGACTTGTTATCTTTTATTCAAGATTTAGAAGATACCATGGGCGAAGGACCTGGAGCAGTGGGTATTGCAGCACCACAAATTGGAAAAAATATTCGAGTCGTAATTGTGGATGTATCAAGTAGAAAAAAAATCAAACATCATGGGCACCTGATTCTGATCAATCCTGAAATCACCGAATGGGAAGGATTAAAAGTAGGTCGTGAAGGCTGTCTATCAGTACCAGATTTTACAGGCAATGTCGTTCGTGCTGAGCGCATCTCATTATCCGCTAGTAACCAACACGGCGAAAAGCTTTCATTTGAAATGAGTGGCTACGAGGCACGAGCAGTTCAACATGAGTTAGACCATCTTGATGGATTACTTTTTTTGGATAGGCTGGTCAGTCGTCGCAACGATCTTTTTCAACGAAAAAATTATAAATAAAAATAGGATACAGTTACCTTATGAACACCAACACTAAATGTCCCTGCGGCACACAAAAAGAATACGAACAATGTTGCGGCTTATATATCTCTGGACAAGAAAATGCACCTACAGCAGAAGCTTTAATGCGTTCTCGATATAGCGCCTACGTCAAGCAAGCATTCCCTTATGTTTACGAAACCTATCACAGCACTACCAAACAACATTTTACACTAGCTGCTATTGAAGCCCAATCTGAACAAATTCAATGGCTGGGCTTAAAAATCATAGAAACTGAAGCTGGTTTGGAAAATGACGAAGAAGGCATTGTTAAATTCTCCGCCAGCCATAGGCTAAATGAAAAAAACCATTATTTAAACGAACGCAGTTTTTTTTCACGAGAAAACGGCTTATGGCGTTACGTAAACGGGGAAACCCAACTAACAACAACTGCGGCCAATGCAGATAAAGTTGGTCGCAACGAACCCTGCCCTTGCAATAGCGGCTTAAAGTATAAAAAATGTTGTGGTAGAGTATAATTCCGAAATTAGGTAATCTTAAATTGGCTCAGATCGATTTTACCTGACCCTAAGTCTGCAAATAGCTCTGATCGTAATATTGAAAGAAGTTTAAACATTTTTTTCAACTCGGCGTCTTCCATAAACTGCTGATTAGGTGACTCCATCAAGGATTGAACTAACAAACCTACTTGATCAACATCAATATCAACTAGATCTATTCCACCTTGGTCATTCATTTCTATTTTCATGAACCCACAACCCTAATTATGACTCATTGATAAATATAGAATAAATACTATAAACTGCAAGAAAATAACATGAAATAGCGAATTAAGCCTCGCAAGCTATCACAGCAAAGGGTTTAATCAGGATTTCCCTCGCTTTCCTCTTGTTTTTTAAAATCTTCGTAATATCGCCACAATTTAAAAAGTCGCTTCGGCATTTTTGAAGGAGGATGAAGTACCTCAACAATTTTATACTGACCTGTAAGATCAAATTCTGGGTAAAACTTCGTGATATCATCACCAACTTTGGTGACCACAGGTTTTGAATTATCATTCGACCCATCAACAACAATACCGATTTTTCCATCCTTTAATTTAACAAAGGTACCTGGAGGAATAACACCAAAACGTTTAATAATATCTGCAATAATGGAAGCATCTAGTCGTTTGCCATATTGTTTATATAAACGCTTAAAAGCAGAGGCGGGATCAATTGCTTGCTGCATAATTTGTTTTGGCATAATCATTGTCACATACACATCCACAACAGCAACAATTCTCGCTGTTACCGTAATCTCACCTGGCCCCATACCCTTAGGAAAACCGCTACCATCAAAAAACTCATGGTGCATTAAAACGATGTCCAACCACTCTTCGTCTCTCACACCCGCCCGAGTGAGCAATGTTAGAGAATTAAATGGATGTCCTTCCCATTCAACAGTCTGATCTACGGTCATAGACGCTCTCTGCTGACATAGAGTCTCCATCAGCTTAACAATACTACTATTTGCGGTTAATGCTGCTGAAACACAACTTCTCTTCTGCTCCTCAGGTAATTCTAGCATTTCACAGATTATTCCCGCCATGACACTTTTTGCAATCGCATGCAAAATAATGTACTTGCCCTGTGCAACAAACATGTTAATTGTTGCCAAACTCTCATCAGGGTGTTTTTCACTAACATCCATAATGACATCAACCACAGCATCAATCTGTTGGGTTAAATTTCGTTTATCTTTGTGGAATGCATCTGCCTTAAAAACATCGAAAATATAGTTTAAGGGCAATTGTATTTCGGTTAATGCGTCGAGTACCGTTTCATAAACATAGACTTTTTTAACTTGAACGGTTTCAGCTACAACATCTAAAGGCTCCGAAACCTTGTTTCCAGTATTTGCAGGAACCCATTCTTGTAAATCAGAACGATAACCATCTTTTACTAATTTGTTGACCTGCTGCTCAGTTTTTATTTCTGATCCCGCTGCCCACAACAATACACCCTTGTCATTGTAAATATCACATGACAGGCGTATACCGACTTCAACTTGGGAGGCGTATATTTTCTTCATACAGGTATATTCTGAAATTTATCCTTAAAATCCAGTCCATTCAATACCAAGGACTAATGATTAACCTTAGCTATACCAACATCATTTACTCGATAGATCGACCCAGAATTAGTGAATTAATGAAGAGAGCCTATATGGCTGTTTGTTTTTCAATCAACACAGTACAAAATGTATCAATACAAACCGAATAGATCGAAAAACGAACACCAAATAAGCCTTCCACTACAAAGACTCCATTCTCGGACAAGCGCTTAATCTTTATCGGTTACATTTACAGAAATGTTAATAGCTACAAGAAATTAGCTGTGTTTATGACACTTTACTTGCGGACTTCCAGTTCAAAGGAAATGATGTCTCCAGAGTCCAATTTAACCTTAATGGGTACTTTTAATCCAGAAACAATAGCCTGTTTTGGCTTAATAAGCATAAAATGCTTGCCGCCTGGCTCAAAAAATACGGATTCCCCCGTAAAAAGCTTCAATGTTTTGACTTGCTCCATACGCATCATGCCATCATTGAAAGTCGTCACATGCATCTCAATTTTTTCAAACATCGGGCTGCTAATTGAAACAATCGTCACTGTATCACTACCAATATTTTGTACTTCGGCATAACCAGCAAGATTTCTTGCCATAGGCGGTGCTTCTCTTACCCAGGCATCTTTCAATAATAACTTTCCTGCAGAAAAACAGGGTGCACTTAACAAAATCAGAGTTATTGCTAATATTGCTTTTTTCATCATTTAAACCCACTAATTATAATGGCCTCGTATTAATTGATACGCCTCAGATACTTGCTGAATACCATGAGGCGGTAAAATATACGCACGCTGTTTTCCACTAGGGTCAATTAGATAAATTGCAGCAAAATGATTTACGATATATTCGTCTGAAGATATATCCCCCTCATAATCATAAACCACGCCTAATGGCTCCTTGAATTTATCCAATTCCTTGCGAGGCCCTGTTGCACCAATAAAATTGTCGCTAAAATAAGTCACATACTCTTTTAATACTTCAGGTGTATCACGCTTTGGGTCAACTGAAATAAAAAAGTATTGAGTATCTGTTGGTGTAGTTTTTTCACGCTCAAGCTTTTCCATAACTGATAGAGTAGTTGGACAAACATCAGGACAACTCGTATAACCAAAAAATACTAACGACCACTTTCCAGCGAACATATTATTGTTCACTGGATTATTATTGTGATCTGTCATTGAGAACTTGGGTAGCTCAACTGCAGGTGAATCAATAAATACCCCTTTTAAACTCTCAGGAATTTTGGGTAATGCAGGCTCGTCATCTACAAAAAACGTTGGTATTAAAAGCAAAGACCCGAGAACAGCCAAGACTAAAAGAAAATATTTCTTATTCATTTCTAATCCACTAATATTGCGAGTTAAGTTTCTTCAATTTGCTGGATTCTACTTTGTGACCAAATACTTTCAAGGGGTCTTTAGAGTTAATCTTTTGCACCATGGTAACCATTTCTGTGGTGATGCCATTTTCATGTTTAAATGAGTATTGAAACATATAAAAACGCCCACTAAATCGATCATCAACCAAGCTATTAGACAATTTCATTGAAACTATTGGGCCCATAATTTCTTTAATTTTGTCATAATATTCAATCCGCATATCTTTGGGAAAACGATTGAAAAAATCATCTGACACCAATGCGAACGCCTCTTCATACTTGCTATTATTCACTGCAGTAACATATTTTAAAGCCAGCGCCTCACCTTCTTCATTAGATGCCACTTTACCCTGACAAGCCTGAAGAACAACAACCAACACTAACAGCATACAGATTCTTACCAAATATTTCATATCCTACCCTTCTACTTTCATCAACAATGATGGAATTTTATTTTGTTTTAACGTCGATGCCACTTTATTAATTTTTGCTAAATTATCGTATGGACCCACTTGAACCCGATACATTGTTTTGTTAGCCCGAGATATCGCATGTATCTTTGAAACAACACCTAAAAACGCTAAATTTGCCTTACGCTTATCTGCATCTTTAAATCGCTTAAAGGATCCTACTTGTAAAACATATAGGCGATTTGCATATTGCTTCTTACCCGCCGGAATTTTACTAACCTCCGGCAACTTTGTAACTGCAATTTCTTTTTCTTTTCTAATGACTTCTTTTTGAACTTCCTCCACCTCAACAGGCACTTCAACATTTCTTTCTGGTAAAATCGAATAAAACTCAAATCTACCTTTCTCTTCTTTTGACTGCTCTACGCTGTCCTCCACTGGCTGCTTTGAAGCAGGCGCCTTCTTTTCGTGAACGACATTAGAAACAGCACCGTCAACATCAACATTTAATTTTAAATACACCAAAAAAGAAACAAAAGCACCAATCACTACACCGGATATCAACCAAAACCAAACAGGCAAACCTGTTGACTCACTCGTTTTTTTTGAGGCTTTCCCAGCTCTTTTTGTTTTAGTCTTTGTTTTTGATTCCGATATATTCTTATAGTCTCGCGTCACCTACATTGCCTCCGGCGCGCTCACACCAATAATATACAAACCATTTTTAATTGTTTGTCTAGTGGCACTAATCAAACACATTCTTGCATTCCTCAAACTTTCATCTTCAACAATAAACTTATGAGCATTGTAATAAGTATGAAAGTCATTAGCTAATTCACGCAAATAATGCGGTAAATGATGAGGCTCGTAGTTCAATGCGGCCGCTTCCACCACTTCTGGATATCGAACCAAGGTGCTTAACAATGTTTTTTCATGTGAGTTTTCCAACAAAGCAATAGATTTCAATCCAACATTCTCATCAAATACAAATCCTTTCTCATTCAGCTCACGAAACACGCTACATACCCTCGCATGAGCATATTGAATGTAATAAACAGGATTTTCATTGCTCTTTGACTTTGCCAAATCTAAGTCGAAATCTAAATGTTGTTCACATTTTCGCATAACATAAAAATATCGTGCCGCGTCATTGCCAACGTCTTCTCGCAATTCTCGTAGCGTAACAAATTGACCACTGCGAGTGGACATTTGCATTTTTTCACCGCCACTATATAACACCGCAAACTGCACTAATAGCACATCTAAACGATCTGGATTTTCTCCCATGGCTTTTATCGATGCATTAACTCTTGGCACATAACCATGGTGATCCGCACCCCACACATCCAGGCACTTATCAAAACCACGATCAAGCTTATTCAAATGATAAGCAATATCTGACGCAAAATAAGTTGTTTGACCATTGTCTCGAATAACAACTCGGTCTTTTTCATCACCAAAGTCAGTAGAACGAAACCACAAAGCACCATCTTTCTCGTACACATAATTATTGTCTTTCAGTTTCGACATGGCTTTTTCGATTGAATTGCTTTCCATCAAACTTCGCTCAGAAAACCACTCATCAAAGGTTACACCAAATTCAGCAAGGTCTTCTCGAATGTCTTTTAAAATACCGTTCAAACCAACCCCGAATACAGATCGATAGTGTGCTTGTCCTAATAACGTTTTTGCATTATTTATCAAGCCATCAATATGCGCTTCTTTATCACCACCATCACAGCCTTCATCAGCAGGTACATTATTGATAACATCTGAAAATGCGCGATGAAATTCAGCCGCATGAGTTTCATGAACTTGCTGTGCAATATCAAAGATGTAATCACCTTTGTAACCATTAGAAGGAAATATTACTTTTTCACCACATATTTCAAGATACCTTAGCCACACACTCGTCGCTAGTATGTCCATTTGGCGTCCAGCATCATTCACATAGTATTCTTTGCTTACCTCAAAACCAACTTCCTTTAAGAGGCTGGCAACTACAGCACCATAAGCCGCACCACGACCATGACCTACATGTAAAGGACCAGTAGGGTTCGCAGACACAAATTCAACCTGAACTTTTTTACCTGCACCTATATCGCTTCGTCCAAATTTTTCGCCCGCATCCAACACTTGCTTCACTAAAGATTGAAATGCAGAATCTGCTAAAGTGAAATTAATAAAACCCGGCCCAGCAATTTCGATCTTCTCTACTATATTGGATACACCAATTTGATGAACTATTAACTCGGCAAGATCACGAGGCTTTCGTTTAGCTATTTTTGCTAAACGCATAGCAATATTACAGGCAAAATCTCCATGACTTTTATCACGAGTTCTCTCGATGACAATATCTCCTGTCGCCTCTGACCCAAGCTCTCCCCGCACCTTAAGTTGCGCTAGGGCATCAGAAATTAGTTGTTTAATTTGCGTTTTCAATATCTCATCCTAAATCAATAACAATTTTTCAATAGCTTCATTAAATAACTTTAAAAATTTATTTAATCTTTATCCGAAATTTTACCTTCTTTACCCTGCAATAAATCATGAATGTTAGATCGGTGCCGATAGATTAAAACAATGGCGAGCAATACCGCAGTATAAGTATAAATTTCAACATCCTGAAAAAAAGCAAAATATACAGGCGATAAGGCCGCAGCAATTAATGCAGAAACCGATGATATATTTGTCGTTTTTGCGATGGCCACCCAAGTAAGCATAACTACAGCCCCAACTGGTAATGAAAAACCAAAAAATACACCAGCGGCAGTTGCCACACCTTTACCACCTTTGAATCCAAAAAATATTGGGTATAAATGACCAAAAAATGCAGCAACTGCTACTAGAGCAATAACATCTACATCATTACTCATAAATTTGGCCAACAACACGGGAACTAAACCTTTTAGCAAATCACCCAGTAAGGTAATTGCAGCGGCTTTTTTATTGCCAAATCGTAATACATTGGTTGCACCCGGGTTTCCTGAACCTTGAGTCCTGGGATCAGGCAACCCCATTAATTTGCATACTATAACTGCAGATGATATCGAGCCCGCCAAATAGGCAGAAATAATTAAAGCACCGCTTAAAATCATAAATCGTTGATGTTTTATTAGTAAATAGGGAGATTATAACCCTAATCTCTACCTAGAAACGCGAGATATTGCGAAAGATATTTGATTACATGACAGGCCAAAAAATATTAACCACACCCACGTATTCTTCAGGTATTTTTTAATTATCCATACAATCAATAACTTATGCAAGATCCGTGTTTATAGGCAGAGTTTAGGGTATGATGTTTCATTTTCATAAAGTCGCATAGAACATGGATATAATTTACTTATCTGATCTTAAAATCGAAACAATTATCGGAATCTATGATTGGGAACGAGAAACCAAACAAATCATTAGTATCGACCTGGAAATGGCCACTGACATTCGTAAGGCGGCCGACCACGATCACATCGATTACACCTTAAACTACAAAAACGTTGCTAAACGACTTATTCAATTCGTTGAAGAGTCCAGTTTTCAATTAGTAGAAACAATGGCCGAACAAATTACACAAATTGTTATTAACGAATTTCAAGTCCCGTGGGTTCGATTAAAGCTTTCAAAGCCTGGTGCAATACGCGGTGCAACTGATGTTGGAATTATCATTGAACGAGGCCAAAAATCTTAATATGGCCAATGTATATCTAAGTATTGGCAGCAATATCCAAAGAAATCTACATATTTCGTCGGGCATAAATGCCTTAAAAAAACGATATAAAAAAGTCACCTGCTCTCCGGTTTACGAAAGTATGGCAATTGGATTTGAAGGAGACAATTTCTACAATCTAGTGACACATTTTTCGACACCAGATTCTATTGAAACCTTAAGCGAGTTCCTGTCAACAGTAGAAGACGAAAACGGAAGAGACCGTAAAGGCCCTAAGTTTGGCCCCAGAACACTTGATCTTGATTTATTACTCTACGATAATCAAATTATACAATCCGAAAAATTGTGTTTACCACGACCAGAAATCTACACCAACGCGTTTGTCTTAAGGCCACTTGCAGATATCGCAGGCAAGATAGTAGATCCAGTAAAAAAACAAACTTACCAAGAACTATGGGCATCATTCAATCAAGACAAACAAAAACTCTGGCCCATAGAATTTGATGTATCACTTTAACAGCCATCTTCCCTACTCTCGTCACTTAAGACGCTTTATTGTATGAAAACCTGCACAGCTTCAACCAGCCTATAATATCTACTAATTATTTATTGTAGGCATTTAGTCTATAAACTTGGCCTCTTAATAATTATAAGTTCAAGCTTCGTCCACCATCTATTGCCATAATTTGCCCCGTCATATAGTCTGCATCATGCACCAAAAACAACACTGCCTTAGCAATATCATCTGGGTGGCCTTTTCGCTTTAAAGCAGTACGCTCCATTATTTCACTTTTAATTTCGGCCTCCATACCTTCAGGCCACAAAATCGCGCCTGGCGCTACTGCATTTACTCGAATGCTAGGCCCCAACTCCTTAGCAAGCGCTTTTGTCATCATCACTAAACCTGCTTTAGCCATACAGTAAACCGGATGCCCTTTTAAAGGCTTATCTGCATGGATATCAACAATATTAATAATACAACCCTTATTTTTCGCAAGGTGATGACTTGCAGCTTGGGCTAAAAAAAATGGCGCCTTGAGATTGCTCGACATCAAATCATCCCACTGAGCTAACGTGGTTTCCAATACGGGAGTCGGGTAAAAACTTGATGCGTTATTAACCAAAACATCAAGACCACCAAAACAATCAACCGCAGCTTCAACCAATTGAGCGTAAGCTTGTGGATCACTTAAATCGGCAGCAAGTAGAACAACAGAACCTTCCCGCTTTATATTCAACTCATCAGCAATCGCCTGAGCAGCCGATTTAGAATTACGATAATGTAAGACAATATTCGCCCCTTGCTCATGAAGTAATTTTACTATTGAAGCACCTACCCGGTGCGCTGCACCGGTTACCAAAACTGACCTTGCTTTCATAAATACCTCAAAACTACTTTAATAACAGCATGTTAGAATGCACGAAAAAGATATGTAACACACAAAACACTATGTACTCATTGTTGTATAATTATACCAAGCGATTTTTTCAAATTAAACATAGACTTAAGTAATCCAACTAAATTGTCGACAATTAACTAACTATGAAACTACAAAGCGCGGAATTGCCGCTCCCATTACCAAGCTCAGAAGAGCGAGAGAATATTCAACCTTTAGTGAATCAAATTTGTGCGGAAATAGACAAGCATGACGGGAAACTAGATTTTACAAAATTTATGGAAATGGCACTTTATACACCCAATCTTGGTTACTATGCATCCAATAAAGCAATTTTTGGAGAGCAGGGCGATTTCGTTACTGCGCCTGAATTATCACCCCTGTTTTCTCGCTGTTTAGCAAAACAGGCAGAAGAAGTATTATCTCAACTCGATGGGGAAGCCGATATTTTAGAATTTGGTGCAGGCGCCGGCACAATGGCCTGTGACATTTTAATGGAACTTGATACTCTTAACTGCTTACCAAGAAAATATTTCATTTCAGAACTGAGCAGCACTTTACGTAAACGCCAACAAACACGCATAGCAACTTACGCACCTCACTTGCTCGATCGTGTTTCTTGGCTTGATGAATTACCAGAGTCTTTTACCGGCGTTATGCTCGGCAATGAAATACTTGATGCCATCCCGACACATCGCGTTCGCTTCAATAAAAATTCCGAACATGAACAACTTTTCGTTGGCTACGAAAACAATCAACTCACCTGGGTCGGCTGCAAACCAGAGAATGATATATTAATTTCTGAAATGGACAAGACTTTTGAAAAATTCGGACAGAATATGCCTGATCGCTACGAAACCGAAATCAATATTAATAGTATGCAGTGGATTCAAAAAATAAGCCGAACGCTCAAACAAGGCTTAGCGTTATTTATTGATTATGGCTTTACTGAAAGCGAATTTTTTCGCCCAGAGCGTAGTGACGGTACCTTAATGTGCCATTATAAACATTTCGCTCACTCCGACCCATTAACACATATTGGCCTGCAAGATATCACTTCTCATGTAAATTTCACTGCCATTGCTGAAGTTGCCTTTGACAACGACATGACAATTTCAGGCTTCACAAATCAAACATACTTTCTTGTGGGTTGCGGACTAGAAGGCCTGTTAAGCGAAATTGACATCAATGACACCAAGCAGTTTATTAGAGAAACACAACCAGTCAAAGTACTTATATTGCCCGATGAAATGGGCGAATTATTTAAAGTAATTGGCTTAACCAAAAACTTCGATCAAGATTTAATGGGCTTTCGCGCAAAAAACTTATTGGAGAGGTTGTAGATAAAAATGTTAGTCAGCAAGTACATCCCTCTATCAAAAGCGGCCATACAAGCTGACCAACCGCTATTATTCCCCGTGTACAATCAACAAGGGACCTTGCTGGCAGAAAAAGGTATCACATTAACGAGTTCGCAAATCAATACACTCCTCAAATCTACCGAAATATTCACATTAAACAAAGCGCTACGTTCCGCGGTAACTTCAAATAAAAACAGACAGACTAACGAGGGCATACTTAAACTACCACCACCCTTGAAGCGTTTGTCAGATATTGAAAAAATGCTACACGGCGTCTATAGAAACCCAAATAGCAGTGCTACGCTTTCAAAAATATTAACCATAATTAATCGCTTGCAAAATATCTGTGAGAAATCACCAGACGCGGCAATAGCAAAAATAATTTCTGATAACAACGACAACTATGCCGTTAGACATGCCTTACATACCGCGATTTTATGTGAACTTACTGCAACTCATCTCGACTGGTCACTAGAAAAAAAGCGTAATCTACTCGGCGCCGCATTAACAATGAATATTTCTCTTGGCTTTATGCAAGATCAATTATTGGATCAACCGCAACCGCTAAGCTTGGAGCAACAACAAATTATTCAAAACCATCCGACAAAATCCGTAGACATGTTACGTCAGATTGGCGTACAAAATATTCACTGGTTAGATTTTGTAAGTAAACATCATGAAATAATCGATGGCTCTGGTTATCCCTATGGTTGGCATCAACACAACATCCCTCTGGGTGCGCTACTAATCAGCCTAAGTGATGTATACTGCGCTAAAGTGTCTGGGCGCAACTACCGGGAGCCAATTTACGCCAATATTGCCACTCGAGATATTTTTCTAGAAAAAGATCGAACAGAAAAGGGCACGCTGATAGAAATATTTGTTAAAATTCTGGGATTATTTCCTCCGGGCTGCCTCGTACGATTAAAAAGCCATGAACTCGGCATCGTTGTTAATCGCGGTGAACGAATTGATACACCAATTGTTAAAATTATTTCAGAAAATAGCAGCGATCCATTTGAACGAAAAATTAAAAGGCACACAAGCGATATTAATTATGCAGTACAAGAAATCGTACCTGGCAAGTCCTTAGAAATTAATATAGATTATGATGAAGTCTGGCCGTACTAGAATTTCAGCCAAAAAACAAAAAACACTTAATGTTTTATCAATAATTTAATACTTTTCATATCATGCCGAGCAACGTCGAAAGCCTTATTTATTTCACTAAGCTCATAACATCCCGAGATATACTTTGAAACAACTCCAGAAAACAACTCAGCATTCTTACCAATCAGCCTTATTGCTTGTGAAAATTTTCCACATCGACTAGTACGTAAATTTAAATTCTTCTGGAAAAATTGCCTCCAGAGCAGGGGAGTCTCTGCTACCTCAGCATGCCAATGAATATCACCACGAGCTCGTAATAAATTTCCAACACCGGGAAAATCAAGTATCTTATTTAGATGATCCACAGAAGCCACCAATGCTATATCGAATTTCCCATATCTTTCAACTGGCAGCAGCACCTTTACTTCTTTAGAATCTAAGACATCAAAGTCAAACTCGACAATATACTTATTAGGAAAGCTTTTCTCGATCCAAGTTTTTATCGCTTTAGGTACAGCAGTATCAAATAAAATCGCTCGCTTATCTTCTTCCAACATAGAGGGATTCAAATAATCAAAATTTTCGTCCACTAAGGGCATTAGTGAGAGCTCATCAATGACACATCGTGTTAACTGAGTAAAACCTCCCACCTCCATGCCGTGCGTTGATTTCACATGTAACGTATCTCTTGCAATTGACATAGCCAGTTGAAAGCCACTAATCGAACCTGAAGTATCATAAACGATATCAAATTCACACGAATCAACTTCTCCAACTAAAATCACTTCATCCGCACCAAACGACAAACAAGCTTCTGATAATTCTTCATGTCGAATAACAGCGACAATCGAAAAATTTATTTGTGTTTCTTTGCGATAAAGACTTAAAGCAAATATTAATAATAGTCCCAAGCGCTTTGGCCCGACAATCGCTACGCGCATTTCATTTGAAATATACGAAGTTTCTACTGCATGTAAAGCAGCAGCAAACGGCTCTAAGACTGCACTTTTCTCAATATCATAACTTTCCGGTAGTGGATAAATAGCATTTTTAGGCGCAAGAAGATAAGGTGAAAAGCCACCTGGTAAACGATCAATTCCCACCGTCAAGCGATCTGGGCAATGTTCTCCCAATTCTTGCTCGCAATAATAACAACCAGAATTTTCTATTCCTCTTGCGATATGAGAAGCATTAATTTCTACCGCAACAGGTTTATCTTGATAAAGCGCTATGACTTCATGTCCAGTAATTTGAGGTAAGGGAAAGGGCAATTTCGCTCGAGCAATATCCGTAGAACATATGCCACAATAAAGTGACTTCAATAAAACATAACCCGACCCAAGCGTTTCGATCAGTGTATCGTTGCGAAATATTTGCCAACCTTTTTCGCATGAACCCTTATAACAATAATCAGCCTTATGAAACACCTCATCTTGCTGGTATTCGTATGCTATAAAAGATATTTCCATAACTGATTACAGATTATTTACGAAACAACCAAAATAAAAACGTGAGTATAATACTAACAATTATCGACGTTACTATCGGGAAATAGAAACGCATATTTTCTTTTTCAATGACCAAGTCACCGGGCAAACGTCCCAAGTTTAATTTTTGAATCCAAGGCCAAAGCACGCCAATAATCACAAGCACCAAACCAATGATAATTAGCGTGCGAGACATATTACTTGATAGTTTTCACACCATCTTCGCAACCCATCAATAAAACGTTTGCACCTCGATGAGCAAACAAACCATTCGTCACTACACCGACAATTTGATTCAATTCAGTTTCCAGCTTTTGCGGATCAATAATAGACAAGTTATGGATATCCAGAATCTGATTACTGTTATCAGTGACAAAGCCTTCCCGATAAACTGGTTGACCACCCATTTGAACGATTTTTCGTGCTACATAACTACGCGCCATTGGTATCACTTCTACTGGCAGGGGAAATTTACCCATTACATCAACCAATTTAGTATCATCTACAATACAGACAAATTTATCAGCAACTGCAGCAACAATTTTCTCCCGAGTCAATGCGCCGCCCCCACCTTTTACCATGGCCAAATGTTTTGTGATTTCATCCGCACCATCTACATACACCGACAAATTGCTCGCATCGTTTAAATTAAACACGCTGATACCGTGAGATTTCAGGCGTTCCGTGGAGGCTTCAGAGGAGGAAACAGCACCATCAATTTTGTGCTTTATGGTTGCCAATGCATCAATGAAATAATTTACAGTAGACCCCGTACCTACTCCGACGATATCTCCAGCTTTGATATATTCCAACGCTGCTTCAGCAGCAGCTTTTTTCTTGTCATCTTGTGTCATTTACTTCTCCCAAATACACTATCGCGAAAGATTTGCTATATTTTACTCAATTCTCGCGATAAAATTAGCTAAACTTAACTAATTTTACCCTATTCACGCCTTTATTAATGATTATTTGGCCTTATTTACTTGAAATTACCATAAAAACAACATGAAACAATATCCCTACCTCGAAAAGATCAATAATGCACATGTTTACGATGTCGCCATAAAAAGCCCTCTAGAACACGCACCTGGCCTATCAAAACGTTTAAATAATACTGTTTACCTAAAACGAGAGGACTTACAAACTGTATTTTCTTTTAAATTACGAGGCGCATATAACAAGATTATTCAGCTGGATGAAACTGCACGCGCAGCGGGTGTCATAACAGCATCAGCCGGAAATCACGCCCAGGGAGTGGCTTTATCTTCTCAACGATTAAACATTCACGCCATAATCGTCATGCCAAAAACCACTCCTCAAATCAAGGTAAAGTCGGTAAAAAATTATGGCGCCGACGTCATATTGCATGGCAATACCTATGATGATGCCTATGCACATGCAAAAAACTTAGCCGCTCAAAATGGTATGACCTATGTGCATCCTTACGATGACCCAGATGTCATCGCAGGACAGGGTACTGTGGCAAAAGAAATTCTCGAGCAACACCCTGGTCCAATAGACGCGATATTTGTACCTGTAGGTGGGGGCGGTTTAGTGGCTGGTGTCGCTACCTACATTAAGCAGATGAGCCCCAAAACAAAGATTATTGGGGTTGAACCAGAAGATGCCGCTTGCTTGTATGAAGCGATGAAAGCAGGAGAACGCATCACTTTGGAATCTGTTGGGATTTTTGCAGATGGCGTGGCTGTTCGACAAATTGGCGAAAACACTTTTCCCATTTGTCAGCAACATGTTGACGACGTCATTCTCGTGGGTACTGATGAAATCTGTGCGGCCATAAAAGACATATTTGATGATACGCGTGCCATAACTGAACCAGCTGGCGCACTGGCTATTGCAGCCCTAAAAAAATACGTCACACAAAATAATATTTCAGATCAAAATTTAATTGCAATTAATAGCGGCGCAAATATGAATTTTGATCGATTGCGCTATGTATCTGAACGCGCAGAGTTGGGCGAAAATCGTGAAACCTTATTAGCCGTGACTATCCCAGAATCACCGGGTAGTTTTCAAACATTTTGCCATGCTATCGGACAACGTAACATTACCGAGTTCAACTACCGATATTCAGACCATGAAGAAGCACACGTTTTTGCCGGCATACAACTAAAACCCACAGCAACAGAAAAAGATGATTTAATTAAACGTTTACATAAAAAAAATTATCGGGTTTTAGATTTAAGCGATAATGAAATGGCAAAATCACATATTCGATATATGGTAGGAGGGCATGCCTCACAGGCAAAAAATGAACATGTCTACCGCTTTATATTCCCTGAACGCCCAGGTGCTTTGTTACGCTTTCTCACTCACATGAGTGAACGCTGGAACATTAGTATGTTTCACTATCGAAATCATGGTGCTGCATATGGAAGAATCTTAGTTGGCGTTCAAGTACCTGATGGCGAGATGAAAGAGTTTAAAGAATTTCTGATTAAACTGGAGTATCCATTCTGGGAAGAAACAAATAATCCAGCTTATCAGGTTTTTCTAGGCTAGGCTTTGTTAAGGTATATTTAAAAAGCTCCGCGCTTTTGATAAAAAAAAGCGCGCTGAATTTGATTTGCTAGTCAGCTATTGCATACAACTTAGGCTCATCAATATTTTTCTGCATGATGTTGTCGTCTTCCAACCAATTGATCAAAGGTGCCCACTCAAATTTGTCTTGAGCAAGTTGCGAGTGCTCTAATTCCAACACACTCATGCCACTCTCTGCCGCTTCGAGATATTTTTCGTTATATGACAAACTTGCAATAACATCCATTCCTAAGTTTTTAAATGTAGTGCACATTGCATGGTAAGTAGCCGACTCAATATTAACCCGATTAGCCACAAGCCCTATTTTTGCACTACAGGGATAAAGTTTCGTAAATGCATTCCAAGTCTCAATGAACTTAACTGTTGCCCGGACTTCTACAAAGGATGCTGAAACAGGGATCAGTATTTTATCCACCGACTTTAATGTCGTCACAAAACGCTTTAGATCAATAACTGCTGGTGTATCAATAATTACCTGACTTGTGTTTTTCGGTAATCGCATTTGCCAGGCACGAGTCATATATTGGGAAGATGGCTTGAATGCTGTCAACCCATGTATCGCTGGTAAAGCATGACTTCGCCCTTCTAACCATTCAGTACTCGAACCTTGTGGGTCATAATCTTTAATGACTGTCGTTTGCTCTTGTGCAGCATAATAACCTGCGATATTTGTAACCAACGTTGTTTTACCACTGCCGCCTTTGGCATTTAATACCATAATTGTGCGCATTTTAATCCCTCATTATTTTATTAATATCCGCTACTGATCTTAAAGATCGACAGAATCTCCCAAGGCTTTAGTAAAAATAAAAATAATTGACCAGCTGCTTGTTTTTTATCGGATAATCTGTAAATGTAGAATAAATTTGAATCAAACGAGGACTGTTTATGTGTGGCATAGCCATGATATTTCACACTGACGGAAAACCTGTACAAAAGCAAAGCATTGTTCAAATGCGTAAATGCTTAACACACCGTGGCCCAGATGAATTTGGGGAATTTATTAGCAACAACCTAGGGCTGGCACATACTCGCCTAAGTATTGTGGACATAAACAGTGGTGCGCAACCAATGCACTCATCATGCGAACGATATTGCATCATTTTTAACGGTGAAATTTATAATTATTTAGAACTCAGAGAGAATTTACAGAATCAAGGGGCAAACTTTCGCACAAAGTCGGATACAGAAGTTATTCTCGAGCTTTATCGTCGATATGGAAAAGGCTGCTTAAAAAAGCTACGCGGCATGTTCAGCTTTGCCATTTACGATAATCTCAAACAACTTTTGTTTATTGGGCGAGACCGATTAGGCATCAAACCGCTATATTATTATTGGGATAATAAGTCTCTTATCGCAGCATCTGAAATTAAGAGCATACTAGCTTCCAATCTCGTTGAAACCAGCTTGAATAAAAACTCTATTCAAAATCACTTTCACTATCAGTTCTCCATATGCCCACATACCACTTTTAATGATATTTATGAACTTCCACCCGGGCATTTTGCTGAAGTTACACAAGACCAACAGCTTAATATTAAACAATATTGGGATCTAGAATTTCCAGAAGATAATGAATACGAAACTGATGATATAAAATACTGGCAACAACAATTTGAAGATGCCTTACATGATGCCGCGACGTCGCATTTAATTGGTGAAGTACCAATTGGCGCCTATTTATCGGGTGGACTCGATTCGTCAACGACTGCTTACTTGTTGAAGCAGCATTACCCTAAAGATCCGCAAACGTTTTCAATACATTTCACTAACCCTAATTCCGATGAGTCTTATGCCTACAAACCCGTTGCAGAACACTTGGGTTTAAATAATTTAGAGCTAACCATGGATGATAACCGGGAGTCAGGTTATTTTGGCTTGCTTAAAGATTGCCTTTACCATCTTGAGCAGCCTCAACGCATGGCAGTTGACATACCCCATTATCTACTTTCAGATTTTGTCAGAAAGCAGAATTGTAAAGTTGTGTATACCGGTGACGGTGCTGATGAAATTCTCGCTGGTTACGACTGCTTCCGACAAGACAATATACGTATTCAGGGCAATTTACAGGAATCAGAAGAAGGTCGGAAAGCCTTATATTTTTCAGAATACACACAGTATTTTTCTGAGCCTTACATGCAGCTATTACTAGATTTGCATCATCAAGACAATCAAGCATCTGTCATGAATCAATATGGCTGTTATCCTGTCTGGTTTGACATGTGGCAAGTATTGAACGAACGTCTTGATAATTTATTTATCAAAGAGGACTCTCAAAAACAAAACCCCCAAATGCCTCAGTTCATGGACCAAATTCGGCCAAAGATCGAAAATCGACATGCATTAAACCAATCTTTATATATAGAAACAAAAACTCGTTTGCCCGGTTGGATTCTATGGAAAAGCGACCGTTTGAGTATGGCTCACGGCGTTGAAGCTCGTATACCTTTTTTAGATCACCCCCTCGTAGAACTTACCGCACAACTACCCCCTTATTTAAAGCTCAATAACATGGATGAAAAACATATCCTTAAAAACGCAGTTAGTGCACACTTACCTGAAATACCAGGGCACTACAAGAAAAGAGGTTTTTACACCCCCATAAAAGAATGGTTTTTTTCTGAACAACATGCCGATGAATTAAATTTTCACCTTTCCAGACAAAAAATTGAGGAAACTAATATATTCAACCCAGATACAGTACAAAACTATATTAATGAGCTAATTCAAATGCCTGCTGCTACTGATATGAACAGTTATTATCGGACTATGCAACTAGAATGGGTACTGATGCTCACTCTAAGCACACAAATGCTCCATCAGCTATATATAGCTAAAGAAGCCCCCTGTTTTCACGATATAAAAGACAACAAGTAGATAATATCTCTATCTATTTCCAGAATAATTAACAATTCCACCAAATCTGGAAATATGGTCGCTTGAAACGGATTAAGCGATGTTTTTCTAACTAAAGGTTTAATAGTGAAAACAACCAGTAACAAATTGATTTTGAGCGTTGTCCCGCTTCTTGCTATTTTGCTAACTTTTCTCGGTATGCCTTATGTTTCTCACTTCCCATTGGATATTATAGAAAAATTACCTTATGTTCCTTACCTAATTTTTACTGGCGCAATTTTCATGGGAATTTTTTTCAAGCGCCATCGAGTTACGCTTATCGCAGTTACATTTTGCATTGCTTACATAGTGTTACACAATGCTTTTACTGCACCAGCGATAACAACGCTTCACCGAGTAAGCTTGAGTATGGTGGGTATCTTAATGCCCCTAAACGTAGTACTTTTAACTGGAAGTCGCGACCAACAAATTTTATCAGTGCAAGGTTTCACTGTCAGTGGCATCCTTTTATTCCAGGTCATCGGCTGCTATTGGTTAGTTCAGAACTATTTACCGACCATAAGTCAGTATCTTCTTTTTACGCCTGCGGCCCTAACACAAACACTACCTAACACATTGCCCTTGCCAGTGCTAATCGCCTATGTACTCGGCATCATCGGTATGATTACCCATTTAACTAAAAAAAGCTCGGTTTTTGAAATTGCATTTTTTGGCGCTTTGTTGGCGAGTATGTTTTCATTTCAATTAGGACTAGGGGAAAGTGGTAATTCAATTTATATGCTTCTTTCAGGTTTAATATTAATCTGGGGGTTGGTCCACAATTCCTATCTCATTGCCTATATCGATGAACTAACCGAACTACCTGGCAGACGTGCAATGAATGAAGAAATAACCCGTTTGCGCGGCAATTATGCCATAGCGATGCTAGATATTGACCACTTCAAAAAATTTAACGACACCTATGGCCATGATGTTGGGGATCAGGTATTGCGTATGGTTGCAAGCAAAATTGGCGACATACACGGTGGTGGAAAACCATTCCGTTATGGCGGAGAGGAGTTTGCTATCCTCTTTCCTGGCAAAGACAGTAAAACTTCGTTTCCGTTTCTCTCTAATCTTAGAGAAACCGTAGACTCAACCCGGTTGATTCTACGTAATCAAGATAGACCTGCTAATAAACCCGAAAAAATACCACCAAGAAAAATTCCGTGGCAAGAAGTTCATGTCACTATCAGTATTGGCGTGGCACATAATAGTGACGAGCTTGCAACAACAGATGACGTATTAAAAGCAGCTGATGAAGCCTTATACCGATCAAAAGAAAAAGGTAGAAACTGCATTAGTCAACACAGCACCAAAGATTATGATCCAGATTTAGATGGCGCTGCTGCGGTAGAGTAATTTAAAGGGAACTGAAGAACAGTCTCCTTCATTTTTTCCTTCTTTTCCTTTTCTTCTGCTGATAGTTTTTGCTTAATGTGAACATACAAAACGTCTGTCGCTGGATCGTTCACCATCATTGCTCGTCGATAAGCACCTGTATGCCCATCCTGAATTGCTTGAATCCATCGACCGGTAGGACCCATACGATAATATACAATTAAATTCCAACCACGAAATTGCTCTTCAAAATTAGCAATTGTTATAAACTCCATCATTCCTTTTTCAATAATCGGTGGACGAGATTCTAATCGAAAAGTGTAATCTTCCCACTCTTGTAGAGGTGTGGTGGGTATTTCTGTAGAGCAAGCACTTAACAACAGGACACCAATAAGTAGCAAATAGATTTTTTTCATATTTATTTCGCAGAATGTTTTTGTAAGTAAGTAACCAAAATATCTTGCTCTGATTTATTTAAAGGATTATAAGCCTTTTTGATTCGATGTATTTGCATTCGCTCCACTATATTCAACCATTCATCGGCTTTATGAGATGAAATGCGAGGCGGCGCATGACACGCACTACAAAACTTTTTAAATATCTTAGCACCTTCAGATTCAGGCTCTGGTAATTTTCGTTCTTCAACTGAAACGCCATCACAGGCAGATATAATAATTATCAGACAGCTCAATATTGCAATTTTATATCTCACTATTATTTTTTTCATCTTCTTTTTGTTTTTTCGCTTCTTTTTTCTTAGCTAGAATATGACGTAAATCGACAAAATAATAAATAATTAAACTCATACCCACGACCCAGGCAATTCCTAATGGAATACCATCATCATACCATGGCCGCTCAAAACCTGGCCGATTCCCCCAAAAAGGAAAAGTTAAACCAACCGCAACAATCAACAGCACAACAAATAAGGCAATAAACCAATATGGAATAGAAACTTCGGACTTTTCCATAGAAGTCACCATCTCCCAATCTTCCAAACCGCGCTTATCTCTACGTTCCTGATCAGTTTTGTAGCCAAAATTATCTGTTGAGTCTTCACCCCAATCTGTTTCTTTTACCGCTCCTGGGTTATCACTATCTTTCAATTCTTTATTATTTTCATTCATATTTTTTGCCCATCTGATACAAAGTGCTGTAATCGTACATGATCTTTCCATCCGTCTTTTGATTCCACCCGCACAATAAAACTATGAAGCCCTGGCTCAAGCGATGAATTAACATTCACAAACACATCGCCACGACCTACATCATCAAAAGATATTTTATTATCACTTAAATCAAATTCTTCCTGCTTTAGTCCCTCTACAGTAATTATAACCTCTCCCGGACCATATATTTTATTTGCTACATTCACTCGATACTCGTGAATCTGGTCACCCTGGTGTTTATCTGATTTATAAACTGCCAAATGATAGGGCTCGTACTGTATAAGACCATACACAAATAAAAATAGACCTAAGACCATAACAGACACTACCCATCGACTACGCTGCTTCAAAGTCGAAATTGAATGTTGTGCAATAATTTCCTTATTTCGACGCTTTCCAAATCTAAACTTTAATAATCCTGGTTCGTTTGTCTTCGAGTGGAGTTCGTCACATGCACTAATACACGCACCACAATTCGTACAACTATCAAATGTTGCCGTGCTACGAGGGTCAATATCTACCATGCAGGCCTTAACGCAATAATTGCATTTTTCACAATCCGCCTTTCGTGTTTCATCATAATCAATATGTAGAGCATCAGACGTTTTAAATAAATATTGCCACATACGATAAATACACATAAATCGACAAACATAATGTCGCACTACCGCCAAATTTACCGCTGCAAGCGATACGAATACTGCATAAATCCAATATAAAGAATTGCTAAAACTTTCTGTAGGTGAAAAAGTGACAAATGCCCAAATAGCATCTGGTGGAATGAAATACATTAAAGGAAGAAATGAAACAAGCATCGCCGTCAAAAGAACACCAACAATCAACACCAGCCAATTCATCAATTTGTTTTTTTTACCTGCTATTTTGGAAGTTAGATTTTCCCAATCGACGACCGCACGTTTACCCAGCATTTTTTTCGTTAATTCATCCATCAAATTGGAAAAAGTATTTTGGGGACATATCCAACCACAAAATGCAGTGCCTACTGTGGAATAAAACATAATTGCAGAACATGCAAATGCTAACCAAAACCCAAATACGATATAAAAATCTGAAAACCAAATTTGGCGATCAAGCACAACAAAACCAGAAGATACATCTATGCGAAATATGCCTAAAATTGGTATGAGTATTAGAACAACCAACATACCATATTTTGACAAAAACCTCATACGTTCAAGGCTTTGCCCTCTAAATGGACCAGAGCTACTTACAACAGGTATTTTGGCTAATGCTTCGTTTGCTTTCATTAAAGCATATTAACATATTAGCCTATAAAACTCACTGAAAAGGCTTGTCTTTTAAGGTCTGGTTGGTTATAGTCAGCTGTACGCTTTCTGGGAAACATAAGCATTCTGGATATTGCATAGAATCAACAATAGCATATCTATTTTTTATACAAATAATCTGAGGGAGATTAAAGAATGGTTACTGAATTAGGAATTAACATCTTAGTACCAATTATCGTTTTTGGTTTCATTATCGTTGGTGCATACATGATGGCTAACGCGGCATTTACTGACGTAATTGCTCGTAGAGATAGCAACGATTAAATTGCTCATTTTTATAGAAAAAAAGCCCGAAAGGGCTTTTTTTATGCCTGCTCGATAAACCTTAAAACACCTGCATAGCGATCAAATCTAAATAACCATGCGCTTTAGTTGGCTATCGTGGCCAATTCTTTATCCAATGGTGCCAACGATCTCATTTGCGCTATTAATCGATTAGTCTCCGAAGTATTACCAGCCCTTTGACTCGCATGCAAAGACGCTCTTAAGGCTCCTAAATGATCAGGACGAATATTCAATATTTTATTAAGGATCGTCTTTTCATCTAATCCCTGATTCATGCCTTCAGCCATAGAACCAAACATAGCATCAGCTAGTCCAAAACCGATCCACTGATCATCAGGATTTGCAGCATATGCCATTGAAAGTAGTTTTTGACTATCCTGCTGATTACCTGAGAAATAAGCCATCCAGCTTTGCATATACATCTCATTAGACATATAAACCTGCTCAAAATACGGCATATCATTCTCAATAACACCTAATTCAGCCGCCGCAACAAGCATGCTTGGGCGATTTTTCATCATAAATTCTAACAACACACTCAAATCAATTTGACGATTGAATTTAGCCTTTGGCAACTGAAACTCAATGATCGGCGCCCATTCGTCTTGCACACCTACTTTCAAAGTAGGGATTTTACCCCAATAGCGACCCACCCAGGACCACATACCTTCACCACCAGTAATATCTCTTTTACCCACACCATCAAGCAAATCCAAACTTCTTTTTACACCCTCAACCCCATAAAATTGACCATTAAAACCCACCAGCGCCAAACGAAAACCATCCACAAAAATAGCGGAATCTGGATAAGCCGTTTGAAAAGTTTGTAAAACAACATGCAGTGTATTTAAATCAAATTGATTTAATGCAATCCATTGCACGAAAATACCATCCACATTTAAACGCTTTTTTGCTCGTTCAAATTGCTGCAAAGATAATAATGCACTACGCCCCACCATATCAGGATGAAATAAATCCCCTATAATCACATCAAAGTTTTGTGCGGTTGTTTTAAGAAATCTTCTCGCATCGTCTTTCACAATTACTAATTTATCAATTACCGACTGATTACTTTGAGAAAAATAAGTCTCAGCCGCTTGTACAGCGCCATAAGATAATTCAACTGCGGTTCGCTGCATATTAGGGTAGGGTAGTGAACCAGATGCCGTTATACCTGTACCTAAACCGAGAAACAAAACTTTCTCAGGCATTGGATGAAGTAATAATGCTAAACGCGCTTGATTTTTTTGAACAGTAATTGCCGTTGGATCAGTAGACGCATCCATTCTTTGCAAATCTGATAATAATAATCTTTGCCCACTTTTTTCTTCGACAACTTGTGTTAAAGAAATAGCATCTTCATAAAAACTCAAATCTCGTGATTGAGCTTGGGATGAGGGAAGCAAAACATTAACATCAGGGAAGGGCATCACCGGTAAAAAAAGTATAATAAACAGTATTGGCGAAAATCTGAACCAGCGTTGCCTCACCCACACCAGACTAGAAAGAAGCACAATCATAATCGCCAACACTATGGCAAAAGTCGAACCCAGCAGCGGTAATATAATAAACCCAACAGACATACCTCCCAATGCCGCGCCAATGGAATTAGCGCCATAAAGATATGATGTCATTTGAGGGTCTTCTTTATACTGAGATGCCAACAATGGAAACCAGGCACCATAAGCCAAAGTCGCAGTCAAAGTACATAGAGCAATCACTGAAGCCTGAACTAACATAGAATCAAATAATGAATCATATGATGCAGACTCAGCCCAAGCAGAAACCCAAGGCAAAGCATACAAACTAAATATTGCACACGTTGATATTAATAATGGAAAGGTGGCTAAACTATTTTTATGCTTAAGCTTTAACGCCAATAAACTGCCTAATCCAATACCAATCAAAAATGTTGCTAAAATTACAGCCATTACATATTCGGTACGTAATAACAACATACCGTATAATCGAGTCCAAGCAATTTGCAACATAATGGCACTTGCCCCAATACCAGCATAGGCAAATAAAGGCGCCTTCAACATTCTCGAAGTCACCGCTTGCATACCACTTTTCCACTGCATATTTCGGCTAGCAATAAAATGAATAACTAACACACTGACTCCCAACATCATTCCTAATACGGCGAACAATCTATCTGCAACTGTCCAACCAACAATAGGCAAAAGGAACAAAGGTAGTAATGCCCCAATAACTCCACCTAAGGTGTTTACACCATATATTAATGCAACTGGTATTTTTGTCGTGCGCAGTGCACTCAAAATCATAGGAAAACCCAGCCCTAACACAAATGCAGGTAACATCATCAATATAAAGGTAGCAAGGCTTTGATAGAGAAACCAAACTGTATAACTCGACTCTACAGTTAGCGAGTTCACTTGGGAGTCCAATGCAGACAGAAGGTGCGGAAGGTTAAACGCAAAGATTGCGACTACCAACTCAACTAAAGCAAAAAATATGAGCGGTGAGCGAATTTTATGCTGGATCTTCCCACCAACTAAACTACCAGTACCTAATCCAGCCATAAAAGCAGAAACAGTTATGACAACGCCAAATATGCTAACACCAAATAAAGTAGACAACATACGCGCCCATAACACTTCATAACCTAATGCTGTAACACCAGTTAAGAAATAAATGAGACATATGACCCATGGCCAATATAGAAAACCTTTGGAATTTGAATCAGACATCGAGATCAACTGTCTGAATCGAGATTAAAACCGCTAGAAAGGAAAAAACCACACCACTGCCACTACTGCATGAGCAATGGAAAGAAATACTGTAACCCCTGCACATATCATATGAGGAACAAAAACTTCTTTGCCTAACATTGCCATTGAAACACCAAATCCTGCTGTAAGCAGAACGAACAATAACAACAACACACCCATATAGAATAATACTTTATGCTGCTCTCGACGCTCATCAAATGAATCCACATCAAGCACTGCACGCTCTTTATTAACCTCAGCCATAATCATTGCGCTATTATTCATAGCATCTGCAACATTCGCATTACTGTCTGAATCAACATCAGTGTTTGCAAAAGCGGAATTTACCGAAAAAACACCAACCGAAAGCAATGCAATAACAAAAAACTGAACAAAATACTTATTAACCAACACCTAATTCCCTTTATTATTCACTCTTATTAGCAGCCGGCGTTTTTTTACCAGAAAATCGCCAATATAAAATCGCCATTAATATTGCTGGCAACAAAACCATTGGTAAAAGAAAAATAAATATCGCCCAAGGCGTGTCAATCGTAACATGCAACCAACGATAACTATCAGCTGCTGCAAAAGCCTCGCTAGAAAATATAGCGAACAACGGCAATAAAATAAATCTGGTTATCTGTAGAATCATTTCTAAGTACCTCACATACTTTTTGCTTGTTTTAGCTTGGCATCGCTCGCACATCTAAAACCGAAAAAGTCCGATGTTGAATTTGGCCACGCATAACCTCGATGATAGGAAGAAGAAGAAAATGGATCACCCTTCCATGAACCACCTCTCATCACTTTGTACTTTTTATCTGTATTAATAAAAGAACCCATCTTCGCCTTAACATCTTCTTTATCTTTTGAAGGAACTACTTTTTTGGCATTAAAAATTTCGGCAGGCGCATCTGATTCTAAATATTTCTCAAAGCTATCAAAAACCCATTCTTGAACATTACCAGCCATATCAAAAACACCGTAAGGACTTACTCCATTTTCATAGGTAAAAACTGACGTTGTAGTTCCAACGTTATAATAATTATTCAAACGTTTGGTATCAATCATATTACCCCACGGCCAACGCCTTCCATCAGTACCGCGCGCTGCTTTTTCCCACTCAGCTTCTGTAGGTAATCGTTTACCTGCCCATTCACAATAAGCTTTTGCATCAAACCAAGTAACCATCGTTACGGGGTGCAACACTTTTTTAGGTTCAAACTTGCCTTTTGTCCAGTTTAAAGGAACTCGGCGGTTAGTTTGTGCAACAAACTGAGCATATTGTGCGTTTGTCGTAGGATACTTATCTATATAAAACTCTGGAACATAAACAGAATGTGCAGGACGATTTTGAGCATCTGTTTTAATATTATCTGTACCCATATTAAATTTACCAGCAGGTATGGAAATCGCCTCTTCTAAAGTTGCCCATTGCTTAGTTGGCAAAAGCCCAGCCGCTTCATCAATAGTGTATGTGACTTTGTGTGTGACTTTAAATTCATGCTGCTGCTGTCTAAACAGGTCTTCGCCAGCAGCTCGTATATTTGCATTTTCATCATTTCTGTCATAACCACCACTAGCCTTCAACTCTGCCATCCTGTTTGCACCAAGCTGTACTACGTGAATGGTTCCGCCAACTAATGCCAAAACCACGCACGAAACAAATGTTGCACCGATATATCTTTTCCTAATTGCTATATCTTCTTTAGACAAAGAAGAAGATGACATTCTTTTAGTTTTCATAATTAATTATTTCTATAGACTAATCAGCTTTTTCTAGCTCTTTAATTTGATAACGCTTATGGACTAGATGCTTTGGCCGCCTGCCATAAGTCCGCTTAATAACAACTTCGCCGACAAATCCACCGGCTGATGCAGCTTCAACACTAACTATCACAATTAGAATCCAAAACCCTAAAGGTAATATAGCAACATGTTCGGGTAAAGAGGCAGGGTCAATCATGTTGTATTCTATAATTCTCACAATTAGTGGCGAAAAATGCGCAAGTATCTTACCCCCTAGACCATATACTGCAGAAACAGCCAGACCAGCAATGAAAGGCACGAGAATTAAATCTAAAATCCACAAAGGACTATATGTTCCCATACCAAAATAAACTTCTAAACTAACCCCTAAAAACTGATCACCCAAATAGACAATCACTGCACCTATTAATACGGCCGCAGTGCCCCACATCAAATCTTGTGGTGAAAGCTTAATTCTTAGCTTCATCGTTTTCGTACTCGTTTCCAGTTAACTTCTTATAACGTGCCTTTTTTGTCTCTTCGAAATACCAATCTTCAACTTTTAAACTAGCTATGTAACTCGCTAAATCACGTCTTTCTTGTTCAGTTGCCGAAATTAAAGAGGGCATACGATACTCAGCTTTCAAACGTGATGGTAAAATTTCCTGGGGATTTTCAGCAGAAAAATAATTATACAACCACTCTTCAGAACGAAACATTCCCATACCATCTAACGATGGCGCGGGCACAGATTGGGTAAAGTCCCGAACCCCCCACAAGCTATGACATTTTTTACAATTAAAAAGGTGCATAGTTTTCGCTGCTGACTTTTCAACGTCTGAAGTTGCGGTGGAGTAAAATGGAATACCCGGATCTTCCCCTACATCCTGGCTATGCTTATTTACCTTAACAATAGCCAACACCACAACTGAGGCAATCATTGCTCCAAATATAATCTTTTCACCTTTACGCATACTTAAAGCCTAATTACCAGAGTTTTTTAAACGTTTTTGCTTTTCACGTTCCTTTTTTTCTTCTACAAAACGCTCTCTAGACTCATATTGCTCTTTCATGGTTTCCTGATACTTATCAAACTCTTCATCAGACATTTTGTCTTTATCGTCTTCATCAAAAACTACATATTTGATATCTTCGTCAAATTGTTCATTTTTCGCCGCCCAACGAAGCATAAAGCCCGCTAGGATTAATATTCCAGCCGCAACCACCAACCAAACATAAATGGTCCAACCATCCGGTAAATTCTCTACAAACTCTCCCATACAACCCCCTTTTACAGCAAATAGCCGTCTATCAATTGAACGTAACCCATAATAACTGCCAAGATGACGCCCATTATGATTGCACCAAACATGATCTTTTCACCTGTTTTTAAGTGACTAATCTTCTTTGGTAAATATAAATAAATTATAAAACAAAATAAAATTAGCGACATAATCAGAAACCAGAATATATATTCACTAAAGCCCTTAGACCTCAAGCTTTCTATACTCATATCAATGCCAATAACACTGTTTTCATTGGACAACAACTGGAAGGTTTTGTTATTAAACAAAATTA
>Ga0316207_10001192_pt1 | contig 33661 bp, 28 predicted proteins | sample 6weekpyrite_MG_FD_204943 | JGI IMG/M metagenome (GOLD analysis project Ga0316207, IMG submission 204943) | Microbial mat bacterial communities from mineral coupon in-situ incubated in ocean water Damariscotta River, Maine, United States -... | ecosystem: Environmental > Aquatic > Marine >... | reverse complement strand
TTGCCTCCACTCTGCGAGCCAGCAACTATCCAGATTGGCGAAGCGCACTTTGTACGAGCATATTCAGCAGCAACTATATTTGTGCTGCCACAGTCCTGATAATAATGAGCCCCGACACCATGTGGTACCGAGGCTCCCCAATCTTGATAAGCATTTCCGTTCACTAGAATAAAAGTGCCTGCGCAGCCCAGTTAGCCGCTGCAACCAAGGGCATTATCAACAGGAAGTAACTAAGTGGTGAATTTACAAGTGCTGTAACACCTACAATCAGTGAAACTGGACGCCCGTGGCCACCATCAAAACTTGCTACCGCTTCATCAAAGAACATAACTTTTACTATTCGCAAATAATAATAAGCACTCACAACGCTTGTAACCAAGCCGATCAAAGCCAAAGGCCAAAGTCCTGCATTCACTGCTGCAAGGAAGACATACCATTTGCCCCAAAATCCTGCGAGCAAAGGGATGCCTGCAAGCGAGAACATAAATGTTGCAATCGCAATAGCCATCGGCAAGTTCGTAGTAGATAGCCCTGCAAGGTCGCTAATATTTTCAACAGATCCTTCGCTACGGCGCATTGTCAGCACTGCAGCAAATGTACCCAGTGTCATAGTAAGATAAATCGCAAGATAAATCAGCAATGCTTCAATGCCAACCTGCATCCCTGTTGCCAATCCAACGAGAGCATAACCAACATGGCCAATAGATGAATATGCCAATAGTCGCTTAATGTTAGTTTGTACGAGCGCAACGAAAGCACCCACTAACATGGAAGCCACAGACATAAAGATTAAAACTTGCTGCCATTCCGCTACCAAACCCGGGAATGCACCCACTGTAGCACGAACCATCAATGCAAGAGCTGCCACTTTCGGTGCCGCAGCAAAGAAGGCCGTAACTGGTGTAGGTGATCCTTCGTAAACATCAGGTGTCCACATATGGAAAGGTACTGCCGAAATTTTGAAGGCCAAACCTGCAAGCAAGAACACCATGCCAATGATAATTCCAATTGCCGGGCTATCACTTGCTTTAAGGGTTTGTGCAAGATGGTCAAAATCTGTCGTACCAGCAAATCCGTAGATTAAGGATACACCGTAAAGCAACATACCAGAACTTAGAGCACCGAGAACAAAGTATTTGAGGCCCGCCTCTGTAGAACGCGTGCGATCTCGGTTCATTGCTGCCAAAACGTATAGAGACAGGCTTTGTAGCTCTAGCCCAACATACAATGTCATCAGGTTGTTGCTTGAAATCATGATCAGCATGCCAAGTGTAGCTAGCAATATCAAAACAGGGTACTCAAAGCGTGCTATCTTATGGTCTTTAAGATATGTGCCAGAAATTAGTATCGCTGTTGCTGATCCTGCATAAACAAGCACCTTAGTGAAAACAGCAAAAGCGTCACTTACATACATGCCCCCAAAGGTTACTACCCGTTCACCGCCCACTTGAACCAGCATCAAAGCAGCAGCGATCACAAGCGTAAGAACAGACAGGCCTGCAACTTGATCATAACTTTTATCACCGCGGAAAACACCGAACATTAAAAGTGCCATTGCCATAATGGCAAGGAACAGTTCTGGCAAAACCGGAATTAGGTTAGGAATTTCACCGTTCATCGGTTCAGGCTCCTTAGCGTGCAGTGTCTGCAACACTTATGTGTGCTGCAGCATGCTCGGTGTTATCAGAAAAATGCGTCTCGATCAGGTTCGCAACGGATGTATGGATTGGTTCAAGGAAACTGTTTGGGTATACGCCCATCCAGAACACTACTGCAATCAACGGTGCAAAGATCAATTTTTCGCGTAAGTTTAAGTCAGGCATAGCCTTAACATCATCTTTATCCAACTCACCAAAGATAAAGCGGCGAACCAGATAAAGCATATAGGCGGCACCTAAGATAACTCCGGTGGCAGCACCAAAGGCAATCCAGCTATTATAGGCGTATGCACCGTTCAAAACTAATAGCTCTCCAACGAAGCCACTTGTGCCCGGCAAACCTACAGAAGCTAGCGAGAATATCACAAAGGTAACAGCATAGAGCTTCATGTTAATGGCCAAACCACCGTAACGTGATATTTCCCGGGTATGGAGGCGATCATAAACCACTCCAACACCGAGGAATAGCGCACCAGACACAATGCCATGGCTCAACATGGTAAATATCGCACCCTCAATACCATTTGTATTCAATACAAAGATACCAATAGTCACAAATCCCATGTGGGCTACAGAAGAATAAGCAATTAGCTTTTTAATATCTTCCTGCACAAGGGCAACTAGCGATGTGTAAATAATCGCAATCACCGACAGGGCGAAAACCAACCAAGCAAAATGCTCTGTTGCCTCAGGGAACATCGGCAAACTAAACCGAAGGAACCCATAACCACCCATTTTTAGAAGCACGCCTGCAAGAATAACCGAACCACCCGTAGGTGCTTGTACGTGTGCATCTGGCAACCATGTATGAACAGGCCACATTGGCATTTTCACAGCGAACGAAGCAAAGAATGCAAGCCAAAGCCAGTTTTGTACTGAAGCATCAAAGTGCGCCGTCATAAGTGCTGGAATGTCTGTCGTACCAGTCTGGATGTACATATACAGTACAGCCACCAACATCAATACAGAACCAAGCAATGTATATAAGAAGAACTTAAAGCTGGCATAAACACGGTTTACACCGCCCCATACTCCAATCAGTAGATACATCGGGATCAGGCCGCCTTCGAAGAAGACATAGAACAAGAATATATCTAGGGCCGTGAAAACACCAATCATCAGTGTTTCCAGCAGTAGAAATGCTACCATATATTCGGCAACGCGTGTATTGATTGATGTCCAGCTTGATAGGATAACGATAGGCATCAGGAAAGTTGTCAGTAAAACAAACAACACTGATATGCCATCAACACCAACATGGTATTTAATATCGTCACCAACCCAGTTGTATCGCTCTACAAACTGAAAATCAGCTGTGGAGGCGTCAAAACCGAACCAAAGGACAAGGCTGAATGCAAAAGTAATTGCTGTTGCAAGCAGTGCAACAGCCCTAATATTCCGGTTTTTAATTTCGGAATCTTGATGCCTGATCATCATGATGACAGCCGCGCCAACAAGCGGGAAAATCATCAAAAGCGACAGCAGGTGTGTTTCTAGAAAAAACATAAATCTGGTCCCCTGCCCCTAATGCGCGCCGCTATGCGTCATGAACCAAGTCACGAACGCTGCGAGGCCAATAATCATGGCAAAAGCATAATGATAAACATAACCGGTCTGAAGCTTACGCGCTTGCGCAGCTAAGGAAGCGATTGCGGAAGAAACACCGTTCGGGCCGAAACCATCAATTGTCTGTTCGTCACCCCGTTTCCAGAGTTGACGACCCAACCAAAAGCTCGGGCGTATAAACAGGAAGTCATAGAGCTCATCCCAATACCACTTATTGAGAAGAAAGACATAAAGGCCTTTAAAGGTCTCTGCTGTTCTTGCAGGTAAGTCACCAGACACCTTACCAAACGCATAGAAGGTTGCGTAAAGGCTCCAAGTAAAACCGATATAGGCAAAATAAGATACGTAAGTGAACGGCACAAACACTGCGACTGCCAGTAAAGTAGCAGTCAATCCGGCTGCTGGCATTTTCTGCAGTGTCACTTTTGGCGCATAGAACATCATTGCGATGAAGAAACCAATAAGCATTACAATGAATGGTGCTTTTACAACAGCTATAGGAACAGACTGTGCCTGTGCCATAACGTCATTGGCCGTTGTAATAAGGGCACCATTCCAGAAACCAACCTTACTGGCTCCGATAAAGGCTTCATGAAAATATCCACCCGCAAATACAGCACCTGCCGCCAATATTGCAAGAGGGAGGCGCATCTGAACAAGTGGCCCTTCATGAGCATGATCAAATGTGTGTTGATCTGCGCGAGAAGTACCGGTGAAAGTCATGAACCACAGACGCCAACTATAAAAGCTAGTCATCAGGGCGGCAGCCACGCCCATAAAGAAGGCAAACGACGATGCCGCAGAATCAGAGGCATACGCCGCCTGAATAATCAGGTCTTTTGAGTAATAACCAGAAAGAAGCGGTACACCGGTAATTGCGAGTGTTCCAATCAACATAACAACGGCTGTGAATGGAATTTTCTTCAATAAACCACCCATATTACGCATATCTTGCTCATGGTGCATCGCATGGATTACCGAGCCTGCACCAAGGAACAATAGCGCTTTGAAAAATGCGTGCGTGAACAGGTGGAATATTGCCCCCCCGTAAGCACCAACACCAAGCGCGAAGAACATGTAACCAAGCTGAGAGCATGTTGAATAAGCGATCACACGCTTAATATCATTCTGTACCAATCCAACTGTAGCGGCAAAAAACGCAGTAGAAGCGCCAACAATCGTTACCACATATAGCGCATCAGAAGAAAACTCGAATAGGGGGCTAAAACGTGCCACAAGGAATACGCCTGCCGTCACCATTGTCGCTGCGTGGATCAACGCAGACACTGGAGTTGGGCCTTCCATTGCATCTGGCAACCATGTGTGCAAACCAAGCTGCGCTGATTTACCCATAGCACCAACAAACAGCAGCAATGCTATTACTGTAATGGCGTTATAGTCATGACCAAGAAAGTTCAGCGTCGCGTCTTTGTGCTCAGCAACATTTGGGAAAATACCGTTAAACTCAACGGTGCCAAACACAACGAAGCATGCATAAATGCCCAGAGCAAAACCAAAGTCACCCACACGGTTTACTACAAATGCTTTAATTGCGGCAGCGTTTGCGCTTGGTTTTTTATACCAGAAGCCAATCAACAAGTATGAAGCAAGGCCCACACCTTCCCAACCAAAGAACATCTGAACCAAGTTATCTGATGTAACCAGCATCAACATCGCAAATGTAAATAGCGATAAATATGCAAAGAAGCGCGGTGTATGCGGATCATCGGACATGTAGCTCATGCTATACAAATGCACTAGAGCCGATACTGTTGTAACCACAACAAGCATTACAGCCGTTAAGGCATCAACATATAACGCCCAATCGAATGTAAAGGTGCCTGAAGTAACCCAATTAAACAGCGTTACAGGATATTTATTGCCGTCGACCATAACATCGACAAAGACAATCCATGATAACAGGCCGGCAATCATCAAGAGGCCGGTTGTTATAATTTGGCTTAGCTTATCGCCAAGCTTGCCGCCCAAAAGGCCTACGATCAGAAAACCAATCAGCGGCAAAAAGACAATAGATTTAATTGCGAATGGCATTGCCGCTTAGCCTTTCATCTGGTTGATATCTTCAACAGCGATCGAACCACGACCCCGGAAGTAAATAACAAGGATTGCAAGGCCAATCGCAGCTTCTGCAGCCGCTACGGTCAATACAAACATAGTGAACACCTGACCAACCAGATCATTCAGATAGGATGAAAAGGCCACAAGATTGATGTTTACGGCCAACAGCATCAGCTCTACCGACATCAAAATAATGATGACGTTCTTTCTGTTTAGAAAGATGCCAACGATTCCTAGCACAAAAAGGATCGCGGCTACCGTCAGATAATGTCCTAACCCAATAGTCATGGACGCATCCCTACCCTTTCTTGGTTGGCATCGGGGCACCCGCGCCAATTTCAACATCAACAAGACCAAAAGCGTCTTCTGGACGGCGAGCAACCTGCTCACCAATATTCTGGCGCTTAATTCCAGGGCGCGTGCGATGGGTTAGTACAATTGCACCAATCATCGCGACCAGAAGGATCAAGCCTGCTGTTTGGAAAATGAAAATAAAATCTGTGTAAAGCACCCGGCCTAGCGCCTCGGTGTTTTGTACATCAGCAATCTCTGGTATTGGCTGCGCAGCATTCACAGTAACATCTGCACCAAACTGCCAAGTAACTCCCATCATGATCAACTCAATCACGAGGATAAGGCCGATAAGCCCGCCGATAGGAAGATAACTTAGCGCTCCTTCTCGAAGTTCCTCAAAATTAATATCAAGCATCATCACAACAAAAAGGAACAACACTGCAACAGCACCCACATATACAATGATCAATAACATTGCGAGGAATTCAGCACCTAACAGTACAAACAACCCAGCGGCACTAAAAAAGGCCAAAATCAACCAAAGCACACTGTGCACCGGGTTTTTAGCACTTATTACCAGAGCACCAGCGGCAACAGTTGTGGCGGCAAACAGGTAAAAGGCAATGACAGGAAGACTAATCATTTCACGCTTCCTTCCTAGCGATACGGCGCATCGGCAGCGATGTTCATAGCGATTTCTCGCTCCCACCGTTCACCATTCGCCAACAATTTGTTTTTGTCATACATAAGTTCAGCGCGGGTTTCCGCAGCAAACTCAAAGTTCGGCCCCTCAACAATGGCATCAACCGGGCATGCTTCTTGGCAAAACCCACAGTAAATACACTTTGTCATATCTATGTCATAGCGAGTTGTGCGACGTGAACCATCTTCACGTGGCTCAGCTTCAATCGTGATAGCCTGAGCAGGGCATATAGCCTCACAAAGCTTACAAGCGATGCATCGCTCTTCGCCATTAGGATAGCGGCGCAAAGCATGTTCGCCGCGAAAACGAGGGCTTAACGGCCCTTTTTCGTAAGGGTAATTAATTGTCACTTTCGTCGCGAACATATATTTGATCGACAACCAAAATGCGGAGAAAAACTCCTTAAGGAGCAAACTCTTAGCGGCTTGAGTTAAAGCAGTCATGATTACGCTCGCACCCTTTCTATTTCGGCAGCAAATCGAACGTGATCATCACGCCCGCGTAGAAAACCACAAGGAACAGCGATATCGGCAAAAACACTTTCCAACCTAGTCGCATCAACTGATCATAGCGATAGCGCGGCACAAATGCCTTCACCATGGCAAACATCCAGAAACCAAAACCTGTTTTGATTAACAACCATATCCACCCAGGAATAAAGTCCAGAGCAGGAATTGGTGCGTACCAACCGCCAAAGAACAAAATAGCCATCACTGCTGACATCAATAGAATGTTTGCATATTCCCCCAGGAAGAACAGCGCAAAGGCCATGGAACTATATTCCACCTGATAACCAGCCACCAGTTCAGCTTCAGCTTCAGGTAAATCAAACGGAGGTCGATTTGTCTCAGCTAGTGCAGAGATGAAGAAAATTACATAAATTGGGAAAAACGGAATGAAGTACCAATTTAGAATTGAACCTTCTTGCGCCTTAACAACATCGGTCAAGTTTAAGGAACCTACAGCCATCAATACGCATACTAGTACAAAACCTATGGAAACTTCGTAAGAAACCATCTGCGCAGCAGAACGAAGGCTCCCCAAAAAGGCATAACGGCTGTTCGATGCCCAGCCTGACATGATGATGCCATAAACACCAAGCGATGAAATCGCCAGAATATACAGAATACCAACATTCAGGTTCGCAATCGCCATATCTTCACCGAAAGGCAAAACGGCCCAAGCAATCAGTGCCAAGGTAAATGTTATCATCGGAGCAAGTAGGAAAATAACCTTGTTCGCCCCCTCGGGGATGATGGTCTCTTTTAGGAAAAGCTTAAGGCCATCAGCAAACGATTGTAGTAGACCAAAAGGCCCAACCACATTAGGCCCACGCCGCAACTGAACAGCAGCCCATATCTTGCGATCAAAATAAACAGCAAACGCTACCGCGATCAGTAGGGGCAAAACAATCACAAGGATCATTGCTACTATTGTCACAAAATAGAAAAGTGACGTTTGCTCTACTCCAAGTAACATCCCCAACCACGTAGATGGGAACCATTCAAAAAATGCTTCAACCATTAGTTCCCCCTACTACCATTTGGGCTTCTTCTTGAGCGCTTTCGCGCACTGAAACACACTCCGCCATCACATCGCTTGCACGTGCGATAGGGTTGGTTAAATAGAAATTATTTATCACAGAGCCTAATCCGGTCTTAGCAATGTCACCCTCAACACCAAAATCACCCCATTCAGCATTAGGGAGGGTATCAAGCGTCTTTATTGCAGGAACAACGTCAGCCAGCTTTGCACGCAATTCAGAAAGCGTATTATACGGTAAAGTGCTTCCAACAATATCGGAGAGCGCCCTGAGAATTGTCCAATCCTCGCGCGCATCACCGGGAGCAACCGAAGCTTTCTCAGCTTGTTGCACTCGGCCTTCAGTGTTGATGTATGTGCCCGGCTTCTCTGTATAAGTAACACCAGGCAAGATAACGTCAGCATTTTTAACGCCTTCGTCTCCATGTGTACCTAAATAAACAGTGAATGCTTTTGCCAAAGCAGACGTATCAAATTCATCAGCACCCAACATAAAGGCTGCTTTAACCTTACCAGCCTCAGCATCCGAAAGAATACTATTTAGACCACCACCAATCGTTAGGCCGAGATCAAGAGCCCCCACTCTGCTTGCAGCCGTGTGAAGAACGTTAAATCCATTCCAGGCTTCTTTGACACAATATTTATCGGCCAAATCATGGGCCATTTTCAAGATGGCTGCACCATCTACACGGGCAAGAGCAGCTTGTCCCACTATTATCATGGGTTTTTCAGCAGCTTTTAAAAGCTTGGAAATAGCGTGGCGGCCACCTTTAGCAGATTTAACCAATGACGCATCATCACCGAAATCCTGAACAGAATATGTTAAATCCGCATCAGCACCAATCCGGCCAACCTTCAAACCATTTTTAACTACTGCTTTTCGGATACGAGCATTCACAAGAGGTGCTTCAAGCCGAGGATTTGTACCGATCAACAACACAAAATCAGCGTCTTCAATACCTTTAATGCCTGTATTCATCAGGTAACCAGCTCGAACACTTGCATCAAGCGCTGCGCCGTCTTGACGACATTCAATACGGTCAGAGCCAAGCGAACCTAACAATCCTTTAAGGGCAAACATGCCTTCCATATCAGCCATATCGCCAACAACGCCAGCAATCTCGCTACCATTTAGGCCTTTAAGGCCTTTTTTAATAGCTGAGAACGCTTCGCCCCAAGTGGCTTCAACAAGCTTTCCTTTTTTACGAACGTACGGTCGGTCAAGCCTGCACTTTTTAATGCCATCATATGCAAAGCGCGTTTTGTCCGAAATCCATTCTTCATTCACGTCTTCGTGGATACGCGGTAGAACACGCATTACGGCACCATCACGAGTATCAACGTTAATGTTAGAACCAACAGCATCCATCACATCAATGGATGGTAAGCTTTTTAGCTCCCAACTACGCGCTGTAAATGCATATGGTTTGGATGTCAGAGCGCCAACAGGACATAAATCAATAACATTGCCTGAAAGTTCTGTATCCAAGACGCCGTCAAGATATGTTACAACCTCAGTGTGATCACCTCGGCCAATAGCTCCCATGTCCTTTACGCCAGCAATTTCATCGCTAAAGCGAACGCAGCGCATGCAATGAATACAGCGTGTCATGGTAGTCGCAATTAGCGGCCCCATGTTTTTATCTTCTACGGCTCTCTTGTTCTCATCAAACCGGCTATTGCCAGCACCAAATGCAACAGATTGGTCTTGCAATTCACATTCACCGCCCTGATCACAAATAGGGCAATCAAGCGGATGATTAATCAGCAAGAATTCCATAACACCTTCACGCGCTTTTTTAACACGCTCAGTATCAGTATGGATTACCATTCCATCTCCGGCCGGCATTGCACAACTTGCAATCGGCTTAGGAGATCTTTCCATATCAACCAAACACATGCGGCAATTGCCCGCGATTGAAAGGCGTTCATGGTAGCAAAAGCGCGGTACAGAAATACCGATCTCTTCACATGCTTGCAGCACAGTCGTCCCTTTGTCGACCGTAACCTCAGTACCATTAATAGTTAGCGTGGGCATTGAACTCTCCTGGCCTCGCGCTCATTATTCAGCGGCTTTTGCATGATAGGCATCAATACGCGCTTCCACTTCATCTCTGAAGTGGCGCATCAATCCCTGAATTGGCCATGCTGCTGCATCACCAAGAGCACAAATAGTGTGACCCTCGATCTGTTTTGTTACTTCAAGAAGCGTATCAATCTCAGACTTCTCTGCTTTACCAATAACCAAGCGTTCCATTACACGCCACATCCAGCCAGTACCTTCGCGGCACGGCGTGCATTGGCCGCAACTTTCATGCTGATAGAACTCTGAAAGCCGTGCTATCGCTTTGACAACGTCTGTTGACTTATCCATCACGATAACCGCAGCGGTACCAAGGCCTGATTGCTCCTCACGGAGGCTATCAAAGTCCATCAATACAGTATCGCAAATGTGTTTTGGCAAAATAGGTACAGATGATCCACCTGGAATAACGGCTAAAAGGTTATCCCAACCGCCGCGAACACCACCTGCATGTTTTTCAATGAGCTCCTTGAGCGGGATACCCATTTCTTCTTCAACATTACAAGGGTTATTCACATGGCCAGAAATTGAGAAAACCTTGGTTCCTGTATTATTAGGACGCCCCAAGCCAGCAAACCACGAAGCACCGCGCCGTAAAATTGTCGGTGCAACAGCAATTGATTCGACATTATTAACCGTAGTCGGGCACCCCCAAACACCTACATTCGCTGGGAACGGAGGCTTTAAGCGTGGCTGACCTTTTTTACCTTCAAGGCTTTCAATCAGCGCCGTTTCTTCGCCGCAAATATAGGCACCCGCCCCACGGTGAACAAAGATGTCAAAGTCAAAGCCAGAACCACAAGCATTTTTGCCAAGAAATCCCTTAGCACGTGCTTCCTCAATCGCATGCTCAAGCGCTTCTGCTTCTCGGTAAAATTCACCGCGAATATAGATGTATGCGGCAACAGCACGCATCGCAAAACCTGCAATTAAGCATCCCTCTAAAAGTTTGTGCGGATCATGACGCATAAGATCACGGTCTTTACATGTGCCTGGCTCACCTTCATCGGCGTTCACTACCAAATATGAAGGCCGGCCATCAGATTCCTTAGGCATGAACGACCATTTCAACCCTGTTGGAAACCCTGCACCACCACGTCCACGAAGGCCGGACTCTTTCATCTCACCGATGATCCAGTCTTGGCCTTTTGCAATTATTTCTTTGGTACCATCCCAGTCACCACGCTTCATAGCTGCATCAATACCTGGGCTTTCAAAACCATAAAGGTTGGTAAAAATGCGATCTTTATCTTGCAACATTATTTACCCTCCCCTTTACCGGTGAACTCACTCAGTGTGGTTGGACCACCCTCAGGGGCACTTGTCTGACGGGCAACCTGTGGCCCTGGCTTAATATCTTCGCCTTTTGCCAGCTTATTTAGAAGCTCGACAACAGATTCTGGGGTCAGATCTTCAAAATAATCATCTCCGATCGATACCAACGGCGCATTCACACAAGCTCCTGCACATTCAACTTCGCCTAAAGTGAACATGCCGTCTGCTGTCGTTTCACCCTTTTCGATACCAAGGTGCTTTTTACATGCAGCCATAATATCGTCTGAGCCACGGAGCCAACAAGGAGTTGTTCCACAAACCTGCACATGATGTTTACCAACCGGTTTATGATTATACATTGTGTAGAAAGTGGCCACTTCCTGTACACGAATTGCAGGCATATTCAGGTATGCTGCTATGTATTCCATAATTTCAACCGTTACATGACCGCCATTTTGGCGCTGCGCAATATCCAGAAGAGGCATTACAGCACTTTGCTGCTTGCCTTCTGGGTATTTTGCAATGTGTTTCTGCGCCAAAGCCTCGTTTTCAGGCGTCCAGGCGAAAGGGCTTGCCGCACTCATCGGTCAACCTCACCAAATACAATATCCATTGCGCCCAAAACAGCCGGAGCATCTGCCAACATATGGCCCTTACACAGAAGGTCCATAGACTGCATATGCGCAAACCCAGGCGCGCGAATTTTACAACGGTACGGACGATTAGAACCATCCGACACCAAATAAACACCAAGCTCGCCTTTGGGGGCTTCAACAGCCGCGTAAACTTCACCTTCAGGCACACGGAAACCCTCCGTATATAGCTTAAAGTGATGAATAAGAGCTTCCATCGAAGTTTTCATTTCAGCACGACGAGGTGGCGCGATTTTTTTGTCTATTGAAAGAACAGGTCCATCAGGCATTTTTTCGATACACTGACGAATAATTTTAATACTTTCGCGCATTTCAGCGAGACGCATCATAAAACGATCATAACAATCGCCCGCATTACCAACCACAACGTTAAAATCAAGTTCGTTATAAACTTCGTATGGCTGTGAACGCCTTAAATCCCATGCAACACCTGTACTACGCAGCATTGGGCCGGTCCAACCCCATGCTAGAGCTTCCTCTGCAGAAGCAACACCGATATCAACATTTCGCTGTTTGAAAATCCGGTTATCAATCAAAAGGGATTCAATATCATCCTGAACTTTCAGGTAAGTATCTGTCCACTTAAGGATATCTTCAGCAAGTCCTTCAGGCATATCCTGATGAACGCCGCCAGGGCGGAAGAATGCAGCATGGAAACGGGCCCCCGAAATACGCTCGTAAAACTCCATCAACTTCTCACGTTCCTCAAACGCCCAACAGATAGGAGTCATAGCTCCAACATCCATGGCATGCGTTGTAAGATTAAGAAGGTGGTTTAGAATACGTCCAATTTCGCTGTATAAAACCCGAATATACTGCCCACGAACAGGTACTTCAGCCTCTAGAAGTTTTTCAACTGCCAAAATGAAGGCGTGCTCTTGGTTCATTGGAGCAACATAATCCAGACGGTCAAAGTAAGGCATCGCTTGCAGATACTGCTTCTGCTCAATCAACTTCTCTGTTCCGCGGTGTAAGAGCCCAATATGGGGATCAACGCGCTCAATATTCTCGCCGTCAAGTTCCATCACCATCCGCAAAACGCCGTGCGCGGCAGGGTGCTGAGGGCCAAAGTTCAGGCAATAATTTTTAATATCAACTTCAGCCATTAACTTGTCTCCCCATCCGCTTTTTCATCGCCGGGTAGCACGTACTTTGCCGTTTCCCAAGGACTCATGAAGTCAAAGCTGCGGTTTTCTTGGCTTAGCTGAACAGGCTCATACACAATACGACCTTCCTCATCGGAGTAACGACACTCAACATAGCCAGAAACCGGGAAATCCTTTCGCAGAGGATGCCCTTGAAAACCATAGTCTGTCAGCATCCGCCGTAGATCTGGATGATCAGCAAAAAAGATACCATACATGTCCCAAGTTTCACGTTCATACCAACCTGCAGCAGGAAACACATCAACCACACTAGGCACCGGCGTGTCTTCGTCTGTCGACACCTTCACACGAATGCGCTGATTCAGCTGATAACTCAATAAGTGATAAACCACATCAAAACGCTTTGAGCGCTCTGGATAATCTGCGCCACAAACATCGACAAGCTGCTTGAAACAGCACTCTTTGTTATCTCGCAAATAGGTCAACACTTTTTGTATGTGTTCGGCACGAGCAGTGATCGTGAGCTCGCCGTAAGCAACCTCAGCGGAAACCACTTCATTTTCCAGACCCGCAGCAATGGAGCCACCTAAATCTAATAAAGCTTTATCGGTCATGCGCTTTCGCGCTCCTTTTCCAATGACAGCAAAGTAGGCTGTAACGTCTATTAGGCAGACATAGCCTGCCTAAAGCTAGCTTATCTTTCCAAAGTCCCTGTACGGCGAATCTTACGCTGTAACTGCAAGATGCCGTAAATCAACGCTTCAGCAGTTGGCGGACACCCTGGGACATAAATATCTACCGGGACGATACGATCACAGCCACGCACAACGGAATAACTATAATGGTAATAACCGCCACCGTTTGCACAGCTTCCCATAGAAATCACATAGCGAGGCTCAGGCATCTGATCATAAACCTTACGCATCGCTGGTGCCATTTTATTGGTCAGCGTACCGGCAACAATCATGACATCACTGTGACGTGGAGAACCTCGTGGCGCAAAACCAAAACGCTCAACATCATAGCGAGGGGTGCCAGAGTGCATCATCTCCACAGCACAACATGCGAGACCAAAACTCATCCACCACAGCGACCCTGTACGTGCCCAATTTACGAGATCTTCCAGATTAGCGACAACAAAGCCTTTATCTGCAAGTTCCTCATTAAGGTTACCAAAATATTCACTTTCGGCGGGATTTACACCTGCTGTTGCAACAACTGGATTGTTTGTTTTTACTACTCCCATTCCAGCGCTCCTTTATTCCACTCATAAATGAAACCAACAGTGAGAACACCGAGGAAGACAATCATTGACCAAAAGCCATACATTCCAATTTCTCCGAGCGCGACAGCCCAAGGGAAAAGAAACGCAACTTCTAAATCAAAAATAATGAACAAGATCGCCACAAGGTAAAAACGCACATCAAACTGAGCACGAGAATCCTCGAAGGCCTCAAATCCACATTCATAAGCAGACAGCTTTTCGGTGTCTGGGTTTTGGCGTGCAATCAAAACTGCAGCCCCCACAAACACTAATGAAAGTACAATAGCAATCCCCAAGAAAATAAGGATTGGAAGATATTGAATCAGCAACGACTCCATGGGAGACACTTTCTGAATATTGACCCTAGTTACTGCGCTCTTTTATCGGTGGAAATCCGATCCGTAAAGGATAAAATCGCCCCGCAAGCTACACAGTGAACTATAGAGACGGAATAAGGTTAAGAAATGCTTAGAAACCTACGATCTCGAAGGTTTAACAGCATCATTCTATAAAGTAAGGCCATGCCAAACTGACATCAACTTAAAAAAAAGGCCCCACCGAAATTGGTGGAGCCTTTTTATATTGCAAACTGGCGCGAGTGACGGGACTCGAACCCGCGACCCTCGGCGTGACAGGCCGATACTCTAACCAACTGAGCTACACCCGCGCTTGGCTTGCAGGCCGGTTTCTATGATTTCAGGGTGCCGCTGTCAATCATAGAAATTACATTTTATGACTTTTTTGTTTTATCTAAGTAATAGCCCTGAATCAAAAAACGGCCCGCCCTAAGGCAGACCGTTTTTGTTATGCAAGCTGGCGCGAGTGACGGGACTCGAACCCGCGACCCTCGGCGTGACAGGCCGATACTCTAACCAACTGAGCTACACCCGCGCTTCGCTTGCAGGCCGGTGTTTAGGCCCTACCCCCGCCCCTGTCAATAATCTTTTTTCAATTAGGTAAAAAGCTTGTGGAAAACTGGGAAAATCAGTCACTGAACCAATAATAAACCCCATAAATAGCAACGCTTAAAAAGCCCCATAAAAGCGCAGCCCTACTCGTCCCCAACTTACGAATAGAATCGCAAGCCAAAATGAAGATATTTAAAACTGGATGAAATGCACCAATTACTCGAAAGATCGAAAACACCTTTTCACTAGGTGATGCATTTTCGTCAAACAACTTATCTCGAGGATCTTTCGGTGCCCAATCAGCAGCATAAACATTTTTTGCTTTTTGGGATTCGTTTTGCATGCTCAATTTAGCGCCCTAGTTTTTAGCAAGAAAATATACCGCTGACTGATTCTTCAACCATGAAGTATGAGCCAAAATCTAATTTATTCGAAATAGCCCGTACGAATCATTCAAGTATTCTCTCTGCCATTACCATTTAAGACCAACACGCCCTCAAACCTACAAGGCAGCCCTTCAAGAGCTAAACTTGCCAATCTAGCCGACTGATCCTTCCATCTGACCAATTAGCCTCTCTAACGGCATTGCCCACAATCTCTTCAAGGGAAGTACATAACGCAAATAATGCCCGACAATACCGGAATTGAAAACCAAAGCTTCAAGCAACTACTTTGCTCAAGGTTAACCAAGAATAGTGCCGATTTGTATATATGGAGATAAAGGAAAGTGGTGGGCGATGACAGGCTCGAACTGCCGACCCTCTCGGTGTAAACGAGATGCTCTACCAACTGAGCTAATCGCCCACTTTCTCTCAGACACACGCACCTCAATGATGAGGAGTATATGGTGGGCGATGACAGGCTCGAACTGCCGACCCTCTCGGTGTAAACGAGATGCTCTACCAACTGAGCTAATCGCCCATATACTGTGTGGTGAGCGAGCTTTTAGGACCAAAAGCAGGTGCTGTCCAGCCCTATTTTTATAATTTTAACAAAGAAAAACGGCCGCCGGTTTCCCAACGGCCGTTTCCCAAACGAAATACAGACAGCTTAGCTGTTAACTGCATCCTTAAGACCCTTGCCAGCCTTGAATTTAGGCTGCTTAGATGCAGGAATATCGATTTCCTCGCCAGTGCGCGGATTACGGCCTTTAGTAGCCGCACGCTGTGCAACAGCAAATGTACCAAAACCTACCAGACGTACGTCACCGCCGCCTGACAGAGCACCAGTGATAGAATCAAACACAGCGTCTACTGCTTTGCCAGCATCAGCTTTTGAAAGGTCAGCAGATTCCGCAACTTTTGCGATAAGATCGTTCTTATTCAAGGTATCCCCCTCTGAGTTGAAAGAGCTTTTTCCGAAGTGTCTCCCCGGAATGCGAACAGAGTTTAAGCTTGAAAAAATCCGCTTGTCAAAATAAAAAACCGCAGAAAACTGCGGTTTTTCAACTTTTTTAGCTTGAATTTTGATAAAATCGCAGCAAGAGGCCTAATGAGTCGTCATTTCAGCATCATCTTTCGCTGGATCAGCCTTCAAATCTGCAAGTTCTTTCTCTTCATCCCACTCAATCGTCTCAAACGGTTTAGTAAGGGCATGCTCGAGAACCTCATCAATCGTAGAAACCGCAATGATTTCAAGGCCTTTCTTCACATTATCAGGAATTTCCACCAGATCTTTTTCATTATCTTTTGGTATTAAAACTGTAGTGATTCCTCCGCGAAGTGCTGCCAAAAGCTTCTCTTTTAGGCCACCAATTGGCAAAATATTGCCCCGGAGAGTTACCTCTCCAGTCATGGCAATATCTTTATTCACAGGTATACCTGTAAGTACTGAAACGATAGATGTGCACATCGCTCCACCTGCAGAAGGGCCATCTTTAGGGGTCGCTCCCTCTGGAACGTGGATATGAATGTCTCTTTTTTCAAAGAGTCGCGGGTGAATTCCAAATTCAACACAACGAGAATGCACATACGATTTAGCTGCCTGGATCGATTCTTTCATCACATCTCCCAGCTTACCGGTTGTTTTCACCATGCCCTTACCCGGAACCATCACGGCTTCAATAGCAAGTAATTCACCGCCAACCTGCGTCCAAGCCAGTCCAGTTGTTAGGCCAACCTGATCTTCTTTTTCTGCCTGCCCGTAACGGTATTTACGCACACCAGCATACTGGGAGAGATTACGAGATGTGACTGAAATCTTCTCTTTAGACCCCTCAACAATCTCTTTTAAAGCCTTGCGAATCAACTTTGCGATCTCGCGCTCAAGTGAACGAACCCCTGCTTCACGCGTGTAATAACGAATCACATCACGCAGAGCCCCGTCAGAAATGGTCCATTCGCCTTTTTTCATGCCGTGATCTTTTAAAATCTTCGGCAGTAGGTGACGCTTGGAAATTTCAAGTTTCTCATCTTCCGTATATCCAGACAGATGAATAATCTCCATCCGGTCAAGAAGTGGCCTCGGCATATTTAATGAATTTGCTGTTGTCACAAACATCACATCAGAAAGATCATAATCCGCCTCTAGATAGTGATCATTGAACTTATTGTTTTGTTCAGGATCCAACACTTCCAAAAGTGCTGACGCAGGATCACCGCGAAAGTCCTGACCCATCTTGTCAATTTCATCTAACAAGAACAGTGGATTAATCGTGCCAGCCTTTTTCATCGACTGCATAACCTTACCAGGCATAGAGCCAATATAGGTACGCCGGTGTCCACGAATTTCTGCCTCGTCGCGTACACCACCCAAAGAAAAACGAACAAACTCACGGCCCGTTGAGCGAGCAATAGACTTACCGAGCGAGGTTTTACCTACGCCAGGGGGGCCAACAAGACACAAAATAGGCCCTTTGAGCTTTTTTGCGCGCTGCTGAACAGCCAAATATTCAATGATTCGTTCTTTAACTTTTTCAAGACCGTAATGATCAGTATCCAATACGTCCTGAGCTTTGACGATGTCTTTTTTAACGCGACTTTTTTTACCCCAAGGTATCGAAAGCATCCAATCCAGATAGTTCCGAACCACAGTAGCTTCGGCCGACATTGGACTCATAGACTTTAATTTTTTTAATTCAGCGAGACATTTTTCACGCGCTTCCTTGGAAAACTTTGTCTCTGCAATTTTTTCCTCAAGTTCCTGTGTTTCTTCCCGGCCATCATCGCCCTCACCAAGCTCTTTCTGAATAGCCTTCAATTGCTCATTTAGGTAATATTCACGTTGAGTTTTTTCCATCTGACGCTTCACGCGGCCTCGAATCTTTTTCTCAACTTGCAAAACACCTATTTCGCTTTCCATATAGCTAAAGATTCGCTCTAGGCGCTCAGGAACAGAAACAGTTGAAAGCAATTCCTGCTTATCATCAATTTTAAGAGCTAAATGCGACGCAACGGTATCTGCAAGCTTGCTTGGATCATCAATTTGATTCACCGTTACAAGCACCTCGGCAGGAATTTTATTATTCAGTTTCACATACTGCTCAAATTGAGTGATAACAGTACGAGAAAGCGCTTCAATTTCTGCTGGGTCAGCAACTTCACCTGCAAGCATTGTTGCCCGTGCGGCGAAATAATCGTCCTCACGAACAAATTCCTCAATCGTTGCCCTATTAAAGCCTTCAACAAGAACTTTAACTGTACCATCTGGTAGTTTCAAAAGCTGTAAAACCGAAGCAACGGTCCCTACTTCAAAAACGTCGGCAGTAGATGGCTCGTCTTCGTTAGCATCTTTTTGAGCGACTAGCAGAATTTGCTTATCCTTAGCCATCACTTCTTCAAGCGCCCGCACTGATTTATCCCGCCCAACAAAAAGTGGAACAATCATATGTGGGAAAACAACAATATCCCGCAAAGGCAGGACAGGTAAAACAACTGTATTTATAGATTCTGGTGCAGAATCGGACATGAGATGGGTCCTAGAATGATTTCAACAACACTTAATTAGCTACATTAGGTTAAATTCGCGCTAACAAGAAAGGAAAAGAGGTTTAAAAGGGCATAAGCAACGTAAAATTGCTCTTTACATATAAAAATAGGGGCTGAACCCGATGATTCAACCCCTACAAACCTAAAAATATACTTATTTAAGCTGGTTGATCAGCTTCTTCACGGCGTTCTGCATATATTAACAACGGAGTCGCTTTTCCTTCGACGACTTCACCATTAATTACAATCTCTTCAACACCCTCAATCGAAGGCAAGTCAAACATCGTATCAAGAAGTGTATCTTCCATAATTGAGCGCAGGCCACGAGCCCCAGTTTTTCGTGCAATAGCCTTGCGTGCAACAGCCAACAAAGCATCGTCAGAGAAAGTAAGCTTTACATCCTCCATTTCAAACAAGGCTTGATACTGTTTAAGGAGCGCGTTTTTGGGTAAAGATAAAATTTGGATCAATGCATCTTCATCGAGATCTTCAAGAGTAGCAATCACCGGCAAGCGACCCACAAACTCAGGAATAAGGCCAAACTTCAGCAAATCTTCTGGCTCTGTTTCTTTAAACAGCTCACCAACACCACGCTCATCAGGGCCAGCAACAGATGCACCAAAACCAATCGACTTACCCTGAAGTCGATTAGTAATAACTTTGTCTAGACCGGCAAAAGCACCGCCGCAAATAAACAAAATGTTTGTGGTATCTACTTGCAAAAATTCTTGTTGAGGATGCTTGCGACCACCTTGTGGCGGTACGCTCGCAACAGTGCCTTCCATAATTTTCAATAAGGCCTGCTGCACGCCCTCGCCAGATACATCACGCGTTATAGATGGATTATCCGATTTTCGGCTAATTTTATCGACTTCATCAATATAAACAATGCCTCGTTGAGCGCGTTCAACATTATAATCAGCCGACTGGAGCAGCTTAAGGATAATATTCTCAACATCCTCGCCTACATAACCAGCTTCAGTTAATGTCGTAGCATCAGCCATTGTAAACGGTACATCCAAAATACGAGCAAGTGTCTGTGCTAACAATGTCTTACCGCACCCAGTAGGGCCCACCAAAAGAATGTTAGATTTAGACAGCTCAACTTCAGTGCCATTAGCATTAGCATGGTTTAGGCGCTTATAGTGGTTATGTACCGCTACCGAGAGCACCTTTTTAGCCGCTCCTTGGCCAATCACATAATCATCGAGGACTTCAAGTATTTCAAGCGGCGTGGGAACGCCGTCACCACCCTTACCGAGTGCACTCTTGCTTTCCTCTTTTATGATATCATTACACAGCTCAACACATTCGTCACAAATGAATACCGTAGGGCCGGCAATCAATTTACGCACTTCGTGCTGGCTCTTTCCGCAGAAAGAACAATAGAGCGTGTTTTTGGAATCGTTATTACTCAAATCTGTCACCGCTAAACTCTCACTTCGCCACTATCGTAAACCGGGCGGAAAGACGCACACAACTAAAAATTATAATTGTGAAACCTTTTGTCTTTCTTAATAAACTTAATCTTCCGACTTATTCCGTGACACATAGACCTCATCAACCAAGCCAAAAGTCTTGGCTTCTTCAGGATCCATAAAGTTGTCGCGGTCCATCGCTTCTTCAATTGCTTTTTTCTTCTGGCCCGTATGCTTTGCGTAAATTTGGTGCAAACGCTCCCGAAGGTTTAAAATTTCCTGTGCCTGAATTTCAATATCTACAGCTTGGCCCTGCGCACCACCAGAAGGTTGATGAATCATTATCCGTGAATTCGGTAAAGCATACCGCATTCCAGGCTCACCGGCAGCTAAAAGCATTGACCCCATAGAGCATGCCTGCCCTATACAAATCGTTGCTATATTGGGCTTGATATATTGCATAGTATCATAAATAGCGAGGCCGCTTGTTACGATACCTCCAGGCGAATTGATATAAAATGAGATATCCTTCGTTGGATTTTCCGCTTCAAGATATAGTAGCTGCGCAACAATCAAGCTAGATACATGGTCATTCACTTGACCTGTTAGAAAGATAATACGTTCCTTCAGAAGCCTTGAATAAATATCAAAAGACCGCTCACCACGATTAGTTTGTTCAACAACCATCGGCACCAAGTGGTTGGCAACTGTTTCCATAATATCGCTCATCAAGCGCTCCATTTAAATACACACACATAAGGACAAGAATATTTGCCCGTGTCTGGCAACCTGTAGCAAAGTAGAATAACCGGCGGCAAGGAAATACGCACACCTTTCCTCAATTAGATAAGGTTTGATGCATTATTTTAAAGAGTGTCATAAAAAAAGGGGCCAAACAGGCCCCTTTTCTAAAACAAATTATAAAGAACTATTACTTGTCAGCATCTTTTTTTGCAGACTTTTTCGCTGGTGCTTTCTTTGCTGCTGGCTTTTTAGCTGCCGCTTTCTTAGCTGGTGCTTTTTCAGCAGCAGCCTTTTTAGCTGCTGGCTTTTTAGCCGGTGCTTTTTTAGCCGCGGCTTTTTTCTTTGGTGCTGCTTTCTTTGCCTTCACAGGATTTGCGTCTTCTTCATCAATCGCACGCACAGCTGCATCAAGCTCTTCTCGGCTAACTGATTTATCAGTCAGATCCGCCTGCTCAAGAACAAAGTCTACAACTTTTTCTTCAAAAATAGGTGCCCGAAGCTGAGCCCGAGCTTCTTCATTCTTTTGATAGAATTCAAATACCTGAGCTTCTTGACCAGGGAAACGTCGCGCTTCTTCAATCACACGGCGGTTCACTTCTTCCTGTGTCACCTGAACATCGTTCTTAACACCAATTTCAGAAAGTAAGAGACCTAAGCGAACACGACGCTCGGCGATAGCCCGGAATTCCGCTGCTTCAGCTTCATCCTCTGGCGCATCTTTGCCATCAAAGTCTTCAGCCTTAGCTTCCCCTGATGAAATTGCGTCACGCTTAATCTGCTCCCAAATTTGGGCAAATTCCAGATCAACCATGCCAGCTGGCACTGCAAAATCGTATTTATCTGCAAGGCTATCAAGAAGCTTACGCTTCAAATGAGCACGTGTCAGGCTAGCATTATCGCCTTCAAGCTGACCCTTCAGGGCATCTTTAAGCGCCGCAAGGTCATCAAGGCCCAAGTTCTTCGCAAGTTCATCATCCACTTTAGCCTCAGCAGGAGTACGAACTTCTTTTACAGTCACGGTAAACTCAGCGTCTTTGCCTGCAAGATCAGCAGAATGATACTGTTCAGGGAAAGTTACTTTTACGATCTTCTCATCGCCAGCTTTCACACCAATCAATTGGTCTTCAAAACCTGGGATAAAGCTTCCTGTACCTAGCTCAAGCTGATGATCTTCTGCAGCACCACCATCAAACGCTTCGCCGTCTACCCTGCCAAGGTAATCGATTAATACAGCATTACCTTCTTTAGCTTTCGCTGTTTTCGCCGCTTTTTTGAACGACTTCTGCTGGCCTGCAATATTTTCTAATGCAGTTTCCAGGTCAGCATCAGCAACTTCTGCAACCCAACGCTCAAGCGCTGGTGCTTTAAAGCCATCAACATCTACGTCCGGAAGCACTTCCACTTTCAACGTGTATGAAAGGTCTTTTCCGTCTTCATACTCACCCATATCAACATCAGGGCGCAATGCAGGACGAATTTCTTTTTCTTCAAACAACTTTGTTGAAGTTTCTTGCATAGTTTCTGAAATCACCTGACCTTTGGCGCGCTCACCGTGCATGCGCTTCAACAAAGACAGCGGGGCCTTACCCGGGCGAAAACCTTTGATATTTGCTGTTGCACGGAATTCGTCCAGAATCTTATCTAGGCGAGCGTCAAGCTCTTGCGCTTCAACAGTAATTTTGAATTCGCGCTTCAATCCGTCGTTCAGCAGTTCTTCGATCTGCATGGGTCTTCCAACTCTCTAAGTTAATATTATCCGACGCTGTTTTCTGAATTTTTGTTGTTGGTGCGCGTGGAGGGACTTGAACCCCCACGTCCGAAGACACTAGAACCTAAATCTAGCGCGTCTACCAATTTCGCCACACGCGCAAACCAAACAACAATCATCTTCCGCTTGATGCGGGAAGCCGACTATCTATGTCAAATAAAACAGCACTTACTGTCAGCCATGCGACTGTTTGAACGCGCTTATAATCAGGCGTTGCGAACAGTACAAGCATTTTATCAATGCTACTGGATTTTTTTTAGTGAATGAGCTGTTTCCTAGCTAAAAGGCATCCCTTGTTAAGGCAGAACATTTGCTATCTGTTTCAACAGATCTGAAGCAATCATCCCTCGTCCAGCCCTCATTCCTGCCTCTCCGTGCAACCAAACAGCGGCCGAAGCAGCTTCAAATGCAGGCATTCCTTGCGCCAACAAACTTCCGATTATACCAGATAAAACATCACCGGTCCCTCCCACAGACAACCAAGACGGCGCATTGCAGGCAACGGACACCCTTCCATCTGTTCCGGCCACAACAGTGGAGACTCCTTTTAGCACAACCGTGCAACCGGAAAGCTTCGAAGCACACCTAGCAGCTGAGACTCGGTCAGTCTGGTAATCCAATTCAGGGAAAAGGCGTGCGAACTCACCTTCATGGGGTGTTAAAACAATGTCACAGCCGGTTACATTAGATAATACATCCAGACGCCCAACCAAACTTGTAAGTGCGTCTGCATCCAGAACCATGTTCCGACCCTTCAAAGTAGCTTGCATTACAAGTTCCGCTGTCTTTTCACCAACACCAGCACCAGGACCTAGTAATACAGTTCCTATTTTAGGGTCTGACATTATACCAATAAACCCAAACGCCGAATCAAAGCGCCGAACCATTACATCATCTAGCGCCCCCGCTTGAATGGAATAGGTTTCAGAGGATGCAGCAAGGGTAACCAGTCCCGCCCCTGCCCTTAATGCTGCCATACTAGCAAGACGAGAAGCCCCCAGAGTGGGCTCCTTCCCACCCAAAACAAGAAGGTGGCCCCTGTCATACTTATGGCTTGCAGGCCCTTGAAAAGGGTAGGCATGGCTCCATAGGCCAGGTTCATTCGAAAAGTGTTGTAAGGTAATTTCTTCTATTGCTGCATCAGAAATCCCAATATCGGCAACATGGATATGGTCTGCCCCGCCACAATAAAATCTGCCAGGAGCCACTATTTGACCAACTTTTCTATGAAAAAATGTCACAGTTGCATCTGCGCAAAAGCAAGCCCCCATGGGACTACCAGTCAAAGCATTTAGGCCACTTGGTAAATCCACAGCCAACTTGAAGGCATCTAGATCGTTAGCCTCATTAATCATATCGGCAAACACACCCTCAACAGGCTTACTGAGGCCCGTTCCAAAGATACTGTCAATTATGACAGATGCTCCTTTTAAGGGCTTTTCACCTGCGGAATCGCATGGGCCGCGCCAACGTTTCGAGGCAATTTTAGCATCACCCTTCAGCGATATCCCCAAATCAGCTACAACCCTAACAGGATAGCCCCACTCATCTAGATGTCGGGCAACCACATAACCATCACCGCCATTGTTTCCAGGGCCACAGAGGACAATAATTTCTCCTCCCACCTCTAAAGGTGTCCCAACGTAATCAACGATAATATCTGCCACAGCCCTACCTGCAGCTTCCATTAAATCAATGCCCGCAACGCCACTATCAATTGTCCAAGCGTCAGCCTGCCTTGATTCTTCTGGTGTCAGCAAAATATGGTCGTCAAAAACCTGATGAACTTGCATCTGTTCCCCCTCTGGAATCGAGGGCAGTGTAGCAAAAGAAAAAAGCCCCGAAAGGGGCTTATCAAAAAAAACATTCAAAGTGGGGCGAGTGACCGGACTTGAACCGGCGGCCTCCAGAATCACAATCTGGCGTTCTAACCAGCTGAACTACACCCGCCACGCTCTGAATGGTGCGCCTGTTTATCCGCAACTCCTGAGTTTCGTCAAGCGGGAAAATGCATCAACTGACGACTATTTTGCATAGCGCTCCCAATACATACTGATCAAGCATGAGGCAACTGCCTACTTTTTAAGCAATATTCGTATTAATCTTGACAGAATCTTCTCCTAGTATTCCTTTAAAACCCTAGTTTCCTGACAATAAAATGATTGGCACGGTCCCTGCTAATGGATGCGTGCGAACTCAAATTTGGTGCGTTTAAAATGAAAAAAATCGAAGCGATTATAAAACCCTTTAAGCTTGATGAAGTGAAAGAAGCCCTTCACGACATAGGTATTTCAGGCATCACAGTCATAGAAGCCAAAGGTTTTGGCCGCCAAAAAGGCCACACAGAATTATACAGGGGCGCAGAATATGTCGTTGATTTTGTCCCAAAGGTGAAAGTGGAAGTAATCGTTGAGACTGATCAGGCCGAACGGGCAGTAGAGGCAATTAAGAATGCCGCGCATACAGGCCGTATTGGAGATGGTAAAATCTTTGTCAGTTCGATTGAAGAAGCCATCCGAATCCGCACCGGCGAAACAGGTACAGATGCTGTGTAAGCATCACCAAACAGTATTTACGGCCAGATAACGGCCGCAACCGTGTTATTAAAAGGGAACATTTAAATGGCTAAATATTCGAATCTAAGCATCGATGATTTTTTGGCGCTTGTAAAAGAAACAAAAGCCGAATGGGTTGATCTTCGCTTCACTGATCCTAAAGGAAAATGGCACCACCTGACAATGGCTGCGGATGTTGTTGATGAAGACATGCTGACCGAAGGTGTGATGTTTGATGGTTCTTCTATTGAAGGCTGGAAAGCAATTAATGAATCAGACATGATTCTAATGCCTGACCTAAATTCAATCACACTTGACCCCTTTACAGCCGACGTTACGGTTGTTGCATTCTGTGATATTCTGGAGCCCGCAACAGGCCAAGGTTATGGTAGGGACCCACGCTCAACTGCAAAACGTGCAGAAGAATACCTGAAGTTTACCGGTGTTGGCGATACAGCTTACTTCGGTCCAGAGCCTGAGTTTTTCATTTTTGACGATGTGAAGTTCAATGTTGATTATAACTCTGCTTCTTACACACTTGATGACGTTGAAGGCCCCTATAATAGCAATAAATCATACGAGGAAGGCAATTATGGCCATCGTCCTCGTGCCAAAGGTGGTTATTTCCCAGTTGCCCCTGTCGATAGTTGTGTAGATCTACGCGGTGAAATGGTTAAGGTCATGAAAGAAATGGGCCTTCAGATGGACAAACACCATCACGAAGTAGCCGCTTCCCAGCATGAGCTTGGCATGATGTTCTCTACGCTCATTGATACCGCAGACAATGTCCAGATTTATAAATATGCAACACATCAGGTTGCCCATACATATGGTAAAACAGCGACATTCATGCCCAAACCTGTCGCAGCAGATAATGGTTCCGGAATGCATGTTCATCAATCTATTTGGAAAGATGGCAACGCAACATTTGCTGGGAGTGGCTATGCCGACCTTTCTGAAACAGCGCTTTATTATATAGGCGGCATCATTAAGCATGCAAAAGCACTCAATGCTTTCACAAACCCGACAACAAACAGCTACAAGCGCCTTGTTCCTGGTTTTGAAGCCCCTGTACTTTTAGCATACTCTGCCCGTAACCGCTCTGCATCTTGCAGGATTCCTTACGGTACAAGCCCTAAAGCAAAACGTGTTGAGGTTCGTTTCCCAGATGCAACAGCCAACCCTTATTACGCGTTTGCGGCTATGCTTATGGCTGGCCTTGATGGCATCAAAAACAAAATTCATCCCGGCGAAGCGATGGACAAAGACTTATATGCTCTGCCTCCTGAAGAACTTGCAGGTGTTCCGACCGTCGCGGCCTCTCTACGGGAAGCTTTGGAGTCTTTAGATGCTGACAGAGACTTCCTGAAACAAGGCGAGGTATTCTCTGATGACCAAATTGATGCCTACATTGATTTGAAAATGGAAGAAGTAGAACGGCTTGACCTAACTCCACATCCCGTTGAGTTTGATATGTACTTCAGCGCATAAGCGCAAAAAGCTAATCATATATGCAGGCCTCTCAGTTTGGGAGGCCTGTTCTTTTTTTAATATTGTTTGAGGTGTTTACTTTTTAACAATAGGTAAAATATAAGCTCGGCGAATGAGGCCATGTATTTTACAACTTTATCAGTTTAGGCAAACACATTAATGCTGATCGATTATACCACTGAACAAACAGCATTGCAGCCCAAGCTAGCGGCTGCAAACATTAACCCAGAAAGCTTTCTGGCAACAGACTATCTCAACCACTACAATGAGATAGTTATGTTGCTCGAAATGATTCCTGACATGCCTGAACTAGTGGAAGATACTAACGACTGGGCTCCCAAAAGTTATACCTCCCACTTTCAGGAGAGTGGCTTTCAAGGTAAAGATTTAGCCGTTCAAGCCTTTGAAATTGCGCCAACTACTGTTCGTCGAGCATTTGACCAAATATGTGCCGAACTTGATAAGTTAATCCTCACCACACTTGCTGGCCTAAATAGCCTTAATGTCGCAGAACGTGGCTTTTCGCCTGCCGCACAAGATTTAATCCGGCAACGTGTCCTTTCTATCCAAGACCTATTGATGAAACTAAATCAAGTTATTCACGGTAAACTGGAAACTGATTCTGAATTCTTCAAATCTTTAGAAGAAGAGCCTGAAGCTGAAGATGTACAGACTCAGGAAGATATCGATAAATTATTTGATTAATATCATACATGCTAAGCAATATTTTTAGGCCAATGTGCCAACATTTCTATACAGTAAAGCGATACTCATTTTCTTCTGAAAGAGCGCTAAGAGATACAGTCTTGGTAATATCAGGATAGCCAACTCGTGATAACCGAACCAAAGGAAATTGGCTCATTTGCACTTGGCTAATACGCTCAACCACCCAAAAAGAAACCGGCACATCCCTTTGTTCATAGCGATCTCCAACAGCAACATTCCGCACAGAACGCCCCCAGCTCTCTTGAGGTAACACCTTTTTAAACAAGCTAACAGGATGCATACTGTTCATTAATTAAACCTCTCGCCAACAACTTCTAAATGAAGTCTAGGTAGAAACCGTTTACATATAGTTACGAATAATATTTATGCACCGCAAAATACACCAAACAACACTATATATGCATAATATTTATAACATTACCACTATATATTGACACGGTTGACGGAAGCCCTTCGCTGGTTTACCCCGTATAATATGTTCGAATTTTAGGGTGGAACCATGAGTGATCTGTTTGAAGTACAGCAGACTAAAACTGACTATTCTGCAAAAGATATTGAGGTTCTTGAAGGGCTTGAGCCTGTCCGGCAACGTCCTGGCATGTATATTGGCGGAACCGACGAGCGAGCCCTCCACCATTTAGTTGCAGAAGTTCTAGACAACTCAATGGATGAAGCTGTTGCTGGCCACGCAACTGTCATCACAGTGACAATGAATGAAAATGGTTCCATCAGCATCTCAGATAATGGCCGGGGAATTCCTACAGATCCTCATCCCAAATATCCGGGAAAGTCTGCACTTGAAGTAATTCTTACAACACTACACTCAGGCGGTAAGTTTAATTCGGACGCCTACGCTACATCAGGTGGTCTGCATGGTGTTGGAATTTCAGTTGTAAATGCCCTCAGCGCTGAAATGTCGATTGAAGTTGCCAGAGATCGCAACATGTGGCGTCAATCATATTCACGTGGGAATGCGTCAACTCCACTTGAAAATTTAGGTTCTGTTCAAAACCGGCGCGGAACAAAAGTTACCTTTTTGCCAGACCATGAAATTTTTGGTTCAAAAATAGGCTTTAAACCTGCACGTATTTATCGAATGGCTAGGTCAAAGGCCTATCTATTTAGAGGCGTAGAAATCCGTTTTAAATGTGCGCCCGAGCTCATCTTAGGTGACGATCAAACACCGGCGGAAAAAACACTACATTTTCCTGGTGGTTTAGCTGACTATCTAACTGAGACTGTCAAAAAAAGAACCTGTGTTACGGAGGATCCTTTCTCAGGATTTGTTAAGTTTCCTGATGAACAAGGCCAAGTTGAATGGGCTATCCACTGGCCTGAATTTGGCGATGGCTTTTGCAACAGCTACTGTAATACGATACCAACTCCACAAGGAGGTACACATGAAAATGGCATGCGTAGCGCCCTTCTTAAAGGGCTGAAAGCTTATGCGGAATTAACTAACAATAAAAAAGCTGCACAACTAACATCAGATGATATTTGTGGGCTCTCCTGCGCAATGCTTTCTGTTTTTATTCGCGACCCTCAATTCCAAGGTCAAACAAAAGACAAACTATCCACACTAGATGCGCACCGTTTTACTGAAAACGCTGTTCGTGATGCATTTGACCATTGGCTTGCAGACCACCCTGATCGCGCCAATGGACTGCTGACATGGGCGTTAGAACGCTTGGATGAGCGCATGCGCCGCAAGCAGGAAAAAGAAATCAAACGCGCAACAGCCGTCGGCAAGCGCAAACTACGCCTCCCCGGAAAGCTTACAGACTGTGCAAGCGCCGATGCTTCGGGCACAGAAATCTATATCGTAGAAGGTGATTCTGCAGGAGGATCAGCAAAACAAGCACGCAACCGTAAAACCCAAGCAATATTGCCTATTCGAGGAAAAATCCTGAACGTTGCCTCTGCTACGCGTGATAAAATAGCAGCCAATCAGGAAATTAAAGACCTAACACTTGCTTTGGGGTGCGGTGTTAGAGAGCACTACAACGGTGAAGCCCTACGGTACGAAAAAATCATCATCATGTGTGATGCCGACGTAGACGGGGCACATATCGCAACACTGTTAATGACATTCTTTTTCCAGGAAATGCCCCAACTCGTAAAAGATGGGCAACTATATTTGGCGCAGCCTCCCCTATACCGGCTAGCAAAAGGGGGGAAAGTATTTTATGCGCGGGACGATGAACATAAAGATGAATTAATGGCAACTGAGTTTGCAGGGAAAAGCAAAGTAGAGATGAGCCGCTTTAAAGGACTAGGTGAAATGCCTCCTGCTCAACTTAAAGAAACCACTATGGCACCTGAAAATCGAACTCTACTGCGAGTTACTCTCCCGCCTGAGTATGTAGATCGTTCTGAGGTTACCCAACTTGTGGATGACTTAATGGGCAAAAAGCCAGAAAAACGCTTTGAGTTTATTCGCGATAATGCTGCCGATATCGATCAATTGGATATCTAAATCTAACCGCAATTTACACCAAATGCGTCAAAACTGTTGCCCTTTTGTGCCTCTATTTTGCTAAAGGCGCAGCTTTTTTGCGCCAACCAGGCCTATCAAACATTGACTTTCCAGGCTTGCCTCCTATTCTGCCGCCAAACTGAGTATAAAGAGATTGGTAGACATTGAATGGGTTTTGAGCTTTTAGGACTAAGTGATCCTACACTGGCGGCCGTTAAAGACGCGGGTTATTCTGAACCAACCCCTATCCAGGCACAGGCAATTCCTCAATGTCTAATGGGTCGCGATATTTTAGGTATCGCACAAACAGGAACAGGCAAAACGGCCTCTTTCACACTTCCCATGATTGATATTCTATCGGAAGGCCGTGCGCGGGCAAGAATGCCTCGTTCGCTTATTCTAGAACCAACGAGAGAGCTCGCCGCACAGGTTGCCGATAGTTTCGAAAAATACGGTAAAAACCACAAACTTTCGATGGCACTTCTTATTGGCGGCGTTAATTTTGCTGAACAAGAAAAAGCTTTGGACCGTGGTGTAGATGTTTTGATCGCTACGCCTGGCCGCCTTTTGGATCACTTTGAACGCGGAAAGCTTCTATTAACAGGAATTGATATTCTTGTTGTTGATGAAGCAGACCGGATGCTGGATATGGGCTTTATTCCCGATGTGGAAAAAATCTGTGAACGCATAACTAAAAACCATCAGACACTCTTTTTCTCTGCGACGATGCCTCCGGTAATCCAACGTTTAACCAAACAGTTCTTAGACGACCCTAGAAAAATTGAAGTCGCACGACCAGCAACAACTGCCGATACAATTGAACAAATGCTGATTGAAGTTGGCCCCCGCGACAAGCGCAGGGCACTACGCCAAATGTTGCGTGAAGAAGAAATTAAGAATGGCATCATCTTCTGTAATCGCAAGCGCGATGTGAAAGAAGTGTACCAATCATTAAAGCGTCATGAATTCAGCGTAGGCCAGCTTCATGGTGATATGGAGCAATCTGAGCGCATGGAAGTATTGCGCCAGTTTAAAGAAAATGAAATACAACTTCTTTGTGCTTCTGATGTTGCCGCTCGCGGTTTAGATGTGCCAGACGTAAGCCATGTTTTTAACTTTGATGTCCCTGGCCATGCTGATGATTATGTTCACCGGATTGGACGAACAGGGCGCGCTGGACGCAAAGGCAAAGCCATTACGATCACAACCAAATCAAAGGTTGACAATCGCCTGCTGGAAGCCGTTGAAAAGCTTACAAAAAGCCCACTGAAACGGATTGATGATCTAGAATTAAAGCGCGAAAAGCGTACCCCTCGCCGCGACAGCAACAAAAGCGACAAGGAAGATAAAAAGAAAGATCTGCAGTCAAAGCGACCAGAACGTGGCCGTAGAACAAGCCGAACATCTGCGGAGCCTCAACGCAAAAGTGGCCCACCCAAATTTGCACCAGACGATATGCCAAAAGCACCATTTGTTGGTCTTGGTCCACATGTACCAGCTTTCTTGTTACGCGAAGTAAAAATCAGCAAATAAAGGTACTTGCCGACCATTAAATAGGCTCTAACTCACCCCTAATGATGCTGTAAAAAGCAAATGACAGAGGGATATTATGGCTGACTTTGAAAACCTGGCACTCGACATCACTGATGGACTGGCGACCATTACACTGAATCGCCCAGACCGCTTAAATGCACTTAACGCTGGTTTAAAAAGCGATTTATTAACTGTAATTCGCAAAGTCGGTAACAAACATAGTGGTGTTCGGTGCCTTATGATAACCGGAAATGGGCGCGCCTTTAGTGCAGGAGCTGATCTCGGCGAAGGTGCCGAGATTGATCCCGGAGCAAACCTTCTCGACACTTATCATCCGATTCTTCAAGAAATGGCTGCACTTAATATGCCTATTGTTTCTGCAGTGAACGGCCTTGCCGCTGGCGCTGGCATGAGCATAGCAATCGCTGCAGACATTGTGATCGCCGCAAAATCAGCCTATTTCCTCCAAGCATTTGTTAATATCGGCTTAGTACCAGATGCAGGTAGTACATTCATATTACCTCGCCTTATCGGCAATGCTCGTGCACGGTCTATGATGATGTTAGGAGAGAAAGTCTCCGCCGAAACCGCGCTAGATTGGGGCATGATATATTCTGTTGTTGACGACGAAGAATTATTGCCTACAGCGCAAACTCTCGCGAAAAAGCTAGCTAATGGCCCAACAAAAGCACTATCCAGCATTCGAAAACTTGTTGCAGCAAGCGCAGACAACAGCTTTGCAGAACAATTGCACACTGAAGCAATAGCACAGCGAGCTGCAGGTCAAACCAACGACTGTGTTGAAGGGGTTACAGCCTTCATCCAAAAACGCGAAGCAAAGTTCACCGGTCAATAAATCGCCACTTTTCCTATTGACAAGCGACCATGGTCAATGTGACTAGCTATTAGAACATATAGGAAACAAACAGGCGACTGCGTGACAAATCCCCTTGCCGTAATTGGACGAATTATTCTTGCCTCCCTTGCAGAGCTTGGGCGGCTTTTCAGGTTTGCAGCTATTTCAATAATGCATTTGCTTACACCGCCTTTTTATTGGCGGCTTATGGCACAGCAAATGTGGCTGATTGGTTATAACAGTTTGCCAGTTGTGGGGCTAACGGCTCTGTTTACTGGTGCCGCTTTGGCCCAACAAATTTTTGTCGGTGGTAGCCGCTTCAATGCTGAATCAGTAGTGCCGGGTGTTGTTGTTATTGCTATTGTACGTGAATTAGGGCCTGTTCTAGGCGGCCTAATGGTGGCTGGACGGGTCTCAAGTGCCATGGCTGCCGAACTGGGCACCATGCGCGTGACTGAGCAAATTGACGCGCTTGTCACCCTTTCAACTGATCCTTTTAAATATCTGATTGCCCCTCGCCTTTTGGCTGCAGTTATCACGTTGCCCCTTCTTGTTCTTGTTGCCAATGTGATTGGCGTACTTGGCGGTTTCCTCATAGGTACAGAGCGATTAGGCCTAAATGGTGCCAGCTACTTGCAAGTAACAGCAGACTTTTTAGAGCGCGCTGATGTTTATTCCAGTCTGGTAAAAGCGGCCGTATTTGGCTTCTTCATTGCTTTGATGGGTAGTTACCATGGCTACAGTAGTCGCGGCGGCGCACAAGGCGTGGGTAAAGCAACAACTAATGCTGTCGTATCTGCCTTTATTGCCATCCTACTCACTAATTTGATCATTACGGTGATCGTTTTTGGAGATACAAACTGATGAGTAACTCCATGATAGAAATGAAGCAGGTAACAAAGTCTTTTGGTACAAAGACTGTACTGCAAGGTATTGATCTCACAGTTAACAAGGGGCAATCCCTTGTTATTATTGGCGGCTCAGGTTCCGGCAAGTCAGTTATGCTCAAGTGCATTTTAGGACTATTGAACCCTGAC
>Ga0316207_10001191_pt1 | contig 33665 bp, 31 predicted proteins | sample 6weekpyrite_MG_FD_204943 | JGI IMG/M metagenome (GOLD analysis project Ga0316207, IMG submission 204943) | Microbial mat bacterial communities from mineral coupon in-situ incubated in ocean water Damariscotta River, Maine, United States -... | ecosystem: Environmental > Aquatic > Marine >... | reverse complement strand
CCTCTAATCAAACATCAACATGGAAAAATTACTAAAGCCGTGATCCATCCTATTGCCGCTTGTCATAAACGCTAATTGCTTAGCTATTGAACTTGGTATTCATTCGTTTTGTATTACCATGACGAACGTCTTTACCTTCAACCAAATAAACAATGTATTCACATAAATTAGTGGTGTGATCGCCTATACGCTCTAGGGCTCTAGCGCACCAAGTAACGCGCAGAGCATTTTTAATTTCACGTGGGTTTTCCATCATTTTAGTGACTAACAAGCGTGAAATATTATCGAACTCTTCATCAATGACTTCGTCATTTTTAATAATATTATAGGCAGCTTCAACATCCATTTGCGCATAAGCAATAAGTGAGTTGTGCAATATTTCACTAACATGCTTACCTAAGTGTTTGAGTTCAACTAAAGGTCTTGCGCCTTCTTCTTCAGCGAAATTGCCTTTTGCCAGTTTGATGGCATTTTTACCAAATTTAACGGCTTCGTCGCCCATACGCTCTAAGTCGGTAATGCTTTTGATAACACTAACAATCAAGCGTAAATCACTGGCAGCTGGTTGTCTGCGGGCAAGTATTTGTGTGCAATACTCATCTATTTCTAGCTCCATAGCATTCACTTCTTGATCGCGCTCGATCACTATGGCGGCTAGATCAGCATCAGCATTTAATACAGCAGTTAAGCCATCATTAACTTGTTGCTCAACTAAAGCACCCATATTTATTACTAAGGTTCGTACTTGCTCTAGCTCTTCATTAAAACGGCGAGATATGTGCTTGTCTAAGTGCAGCTTTGTTGTAAATCCTGTTGAGTTATTACTTGTGTCTTGAGTAGTCATGTTCTTCTCCATTTAACCGAAACGGCCAGTGATATAGTTTTCAGTTAATTTGTGGCTTGGACGAGTAAAAATATCTTCTGTTTTACCCATCTCTACCAGTTGTCCCATATGAAAATAAGCGGTGTGCTGCGAAACACGGGCAGCTTGTTGCATTGAGTGAGTAACAATGGCAATAGTGTATTTTTCTTTTAGCTCATCTATTAACTCTTCAATAATGGCTGTCGCGATAGGATCAAGTGCTGAAGCTGGCTCATCCATTAAAATAACTTCTGGGCTAACAGCGATAGTTCGTGCAATACACAAACGTTGCTGTTGACCGCCTGACAAACCAGTGCCTGGATCTTTTAATCTATCTTTTACTTCATTGAATAACCCCGCTTTTTGCAAGCTTGTTTCAACAATTTCATCTAATTCGGCTTTATTATTGGTTAAACCATGAATACGCGCGCCGTAGGCGACATTATCATAAATTGATTTTGGGAACGGATTTGGTTTTTGAAAAACCATACCCACACGCGCACGCAACAGAACAGGATCTAAATCCTTTGCATAAATGTCTTCATCATCAAGCATTAATTGTCCAGTAACGCGGCAAATATCTATGGTATCGTTCATGCGATTTAAACAGCGTAAAAACGTTGATTTACCACAACCAGACGGGCCAATAAGGGCGGTTACTTGATTTTTGGCAAAATCTAAACTGACGTCGTGAATTGCTTGTTTGTCACCATAATAAACGTTGGCATTGCGAATAGACATTTTTGCGTCATCAGCATAAATATTACCTACCGTTTCGGTTAATTTTAATTGTTCTATATTTAAATTATTCATTTATGTATTCTCAAAGTGTTCATTCTCAAAGTATTCATTTTCAAATGATCTACTCTCAAATTATTTTTTTTCAAATTTACTGCGAAGTACTGTCGCACTGACATTTATTACTAACAATAAAGCAAGTAACACTAAAATAGCAGCGGATGTTTTCGCTAAAAAAGCACGCTCAGGGCTATCTGCCCATAAAAATATTTGCACAGGCAATACGGTGGCAGAATCCACAATACTACTTGGTACATCAACAATAAATGCCACCATGCCAATCATCAGCAGTGGTGCAGTTTCACCTAACGCTTGGGCAACACCAATAATAGCACCAGTAATAATTCCGGGCATTGCTTGAGGTAAAACGTGGGAAAAGGTAACTTGCATTTTTGATGCACCTAACCCTAAAGCGGCTTCTCTTAAAGAAGGCGGTACTGCCTTAATTGCAGCGCGGCTGGCAATAATAATGGTTGGTAGCGTCATTAACGTTAATACAATACCACCTACTAAAGGTGCTGAGCGGGGTAAGCCAAAAACATTAATAATGACTGCTAAACCCAGTAAACCGAAAACAATAGAAGGTACTGCTGCTAAATTGTTGATGTTGATTTCAATTAAGTCAGTTAATTTATTTTTAGGAGCAAACTCTTCTAAATAGAGTGCGCCAGCAACGCCTAGCGGAAAAGATAATAATAAGGTAACAAACATGGTTAGTAATGTTCCCATTAAGGCACCTTTAATGCCGGCAAGCTCTGGTTCACGTGAGTCGCTGGCAGTGAAAAAGCTAAAGTTGAATCGGCGTTCAATGCGTTGTTCAGATGATAGTTTTTCTAACCACAAAGCTTGTTGTTTGCTTATGCGTAATCCCGCGTCTCCAACAGCAAAGTCTTCTTTTAGATAACTATCAACATCATCATCAAGTCTTACCCAAACTGCTGTTTTTTTATTGAAGTACTCAGGGTTAGCAATAAGAGTATCTTTAACGGTAAATTCAGCATTGGTTGAAAATAACTTAAACAGTTGTCTTTTAGCTTTTCTGTTGAGCTTTTTATCCGATGATGAAAACATTTCATAAACCGATTTTTTCAATACTTTTCGGTAATTTGCTTTATTCAAACTTTCATCAGCTGTACTACTAACATTCAACCAAGCGTTGTTATAGTCTATTTCAAGCTTCACCCAGTGTTGATGAAAAGCAGGTAACGCTTTTGATGTGATATCAGTAATCAAAACAATCACTAACATAAAGCCAAACAGTACTGCAAAAAGTCCTATCCGCTTGAAGCGTCTTTCTTTTTGATGGCGTTTTTTCAGGCTCTGAGTCACTTTTTCTGTGATAGTAGGCATTGCTGTTTCTTGCTGAGTCTGTGGAGTCTTAATCATATTGTTCTCGATATTTTCTAACCACTTTAAGTGCTAAAATATTTAGCCCTAAGGTAGTGATAAATAACATTAATCCTAAGGCGAATGCCGCTAACGTTTTGGGGCTATCAAACTCTTGATCGCCGGTTAGTAGCGTAACTATTTGTACTGTTACTGTGGTTACGGAATCTAGAGGGTTTGCTGTTAAATTAGCAGCCATACCAGCGGCCATCACTACAATCATGGTTTCACCAATGGCGCGAGAAATAGCTAATAATATGGCACCAACAATGCCGGGTAATGCGGCGGGCAATAACACTTTGGTGACGGTTTCACTTTTGGTTGCGCCCATGCCAAGTGATGCTTCTTTAAGTGCGGTAGGTACTGCGCTTATAGCATCTTCTGATAATGAAGAAACAAAAGGAATGATCATAGTGCCCATCACCAACCCTGCGGCTAAAGCGCTTTCAGACGCTACGCTTAAGCCGATAGACTCCCCTAAATTTCTAATAACTGGTGCCACGGTTAACGCGGCGAAAAATCCATAAACAACCGTTGGGATACCAGCAAGAATTTCTAACATAGGTTTGGCAAAAGCACGTAATCTTGAATTAGCATATTGCGATAAATAGATAGCAATCATTAAACCAACAGGTACGGCAAGTAGCATGGCAATAAATGTTATTAGCATAGTGCCAGCAAATAATGGCACAGCACCGAAAGAGCCAGAGCCGCCTACTTGATCACTACGCATAGCTGTTTGTGGGCTCCATTGTGTGCCAAACATAAAATCGCTAATAGGTACACTTTTAAAAAAGTAAATTGATTCAAATAATACAGAAACAATGATGCCAACTGTAGTTAAGATAGCGATTGCTGAAGAGGCAACAAGTAAAGCACGCACTATGGTTTCTGATTTTTGTCGCGCTTGAAAAGTAATGCTGAATTTTCTTACTAACATTGTCACGCTGACACACACAATAATGAGTACTAAGCCTGTTTTTAACCAACTGGCATTATAGTTTAATTCTTGTAACTCTAACGCAGCTTTAAGCTGCACCTGTTGTATTAAATCATTACTTTCATTTATGCTTATAAGCAATGATTGCGCGGTTTCTGATGAAGCAATAGCACGAATATTATTAAGGTATAACCCTAAATCTATGCTTGAAAGTGATTGAATGTTTGCTGGCAAAGTTGAGGTGAGTAGTTGCTCAATCACCAATTGCTCAGCGCTATTAAAAATGAGTAATGTGATTAATGCGGGTAAACCACAGACCATTGCAGTTAATAAACCAAACTGCTCAGGCAAACAGACTAAGTTTTTTTTGTGCTCGGCGCCGCCAACCGTTTTTAAAGCGCGCTGTACGCCAAACCAATAACTAAATAAGGTTAAACAAAGTAAAACAAAAAAAAGTAAGGATGAATTCATATATAAACCATGTGAAATTTTATAACTAGTAAAACGTGAATGCCTCAAATGAAGCATTCACGTTAATAAATAAAATTAGTATTATTTATTTTAGCGCTAAAGGTGTTAACGACAATACATTTTCACGAACGCTGGCTAGTTTTTCTTCACCTAATGGAATTAAACCTTTATCTGTTAAGTAGCCATCTTCACCCATGGCAGCTTCTGAAGTAAATTCTTTTAAGAACTCTAGGATGCCAGGTACTTTGTTAACGTGGGCATTTTTAACATAAAAGTATAATGGACGTGATACAGGGTAAGAGCCATCTGCAATTGCTTCAAAGCTTGGGCTTTGACCGTCAATGATCGAACCTTGTAAAGCATCACTGTTTTGGTCTAAAAAGCTGAAACCGAAAATACCAAAAGCTTTAGGGTTAGCCGTTAATTTTTGCACGATTAGGTTATCGTTTTCACCCGCTTCAATATAAGCGTGATCTTCTCGTACGCTATGACAAATTTCTTTGTACTTAGATTTGTTTTGCTTTTTGATTGCTTTAATCCAAGCAAATTTCTTACAGCCACCTTCAAGCACTAATTCAGCAAAAGCATCACGTGTGCCTGAAGTTGGTGGTGGACCTAACACTTCAATTTTATTAGCCGGAAGCGTAGGGTTAATATCGCTCCATAATTTGTATGGGTTCGCCACTAACACTTCACTGCCGTTTTTAGCTGGTACTTCTTTTGCTAAGGCCAAAAATAACTCTTTACGAGTAATTTTCATTGTTTTACTTTTATTTGAGTTTGCTACCACAATGCCGTCGTAGCCTACCAATACTTCAGTAATGCTTGTGACGCCATTTTTAACACACATGTCGAATTCACTTTTTTTCATGCGACGAGATGCATTTGATAAATCAGGGGTATCAATAGCGTTGCTAGCACAAAATAACTTCATGCCACCACCAGTACCGGTTGATTCAATTTTAGGTGTTTTGAAGTTTGTGCTTTTACCAAATCGTTCAGCAACAACTGTAGAAAATGGGTAAACCGTTGAAGAGCCGACCGCTGTGATAGTATCGCGACTGCCACCTTGTGCATTGGCAACAGTCGTTATTAAAGCTACTGCGCTTACTGATAAACATATTACTGTCTTAGTGAATGTTTTTGTTAATGTACTCTTCATATTGTGTCTCACTTGTTAAATGTTGAGAGTTATAAAAATTAATTTATTAAGTTGGACTTAGTGTAGAAAGTTAATGTGACAGTTAAGTGAACGATTTATTACATTTTTATTACAGTTGAAAAAGATAAAAATAAAAATGAACAACAGGGCAATTTTCTTGAAAAATGTGTTGTACTCAGTATAGTTTATGTGTAAAAATAACATTACAAATCGCGTAATTAATTCTTTACGATTTCATGTTTTTATTTTTGGTTAAGTGGTATCCCTGTAAAAGTGCACTTTGATCTTTTCAATATCTTCTGTAAATCTTATTTTATCCTGCGCATTTTTAAGCATATATTTTGTTATCAAGCACAAAAAAACGACTACTAGGAATAAACCATGGCTACCTTAATTGCTGAAAATACCGCCCACAAAAGTACCTTAAATGATATTCATGTTAATGAAGAACATGTATTAATTACCCCTGAACAACTTAAAGCAGAGTTGCCGTTAAAAGAGCCTGGCAGGGAATTTGTAAAATCAGCCCGTAAAATAATTGCTAATATTATCCATAAGCGTGACTCGCGTTTATTGGTTGTTAGTGGCCCTTGTTCTGTACATGATGTTGACGCGGCTAAAGCTTATGCCAGAGAATTGAAAAAGCTTCATGACAAACATCAAGACTCTCTATACATAGTTATGCGGGTTTATTTTGAGAAACCTCGGACAACAGTTGGCTGGAAAGGGTTAATTAATGATCCCCATATGGATGGCTCTTTTGATGTTGAATCAGGTTTAAGAAAAGCCCGTGAACTGTTAATTTATTTAACTGAGCTAGGTTTGCCCCTTGCTACCGAAGCGCTTGACCCCATTAGCCCACAATATTTGGCCGAGCTTTTTAGTTGGTCTGCTATTGGCGCACGCACTACTGAATCTCAAACCCATAGAGAAATGGCCAGTGGTTTATCTATGCCTATTGGTTTTAAAAATGGCACCAATGGCAGTTTAGATGTTGCGATTAATGCATTGCAATCGGCTGCATCATCACACCGCTTTATGGGAATTAATCGCCAAGGGCAGGTGGCTTTAATTAAAACTTTAGGTAACCCTGATGGGCATGTAATTTTACGTGGCGGCAAGCAGCCTAACTACGACAGTGTTAACATTAGTGAATGTGAACAGGTTTTAGCGAAACATAATTTAGAGCCGGGCATTGTTGTTGATTGCAGTCATGGTAATTCAAATAAAGATTATCGTCGTCAGCCATTAGTTGCCACCAATGTTTTTAATCAAATTATTGAAGGTAATAAGTCTATTATCGGTATTATGTTAGAAAGCAATATCAATGCGGGTAATCAAAGTAGCGACTTGGCGGTTAGCGAAATGGCATATGGCGTGTCAGTTACTGATGCTTGTATTGATTTAGAAACAACAAAAACCTTATTAAGCGAAGCCGATGTTATGCTAAGCGAAGTATTGCAACAGCGTGTAAAAAAATAACATCAGTCTGACAGAATAAACAATAAGAGAAATTATGAGTAATTTTGACGACAATCTTAAAGTTTTACGTGATGAGATTGATGACATTGACAGCCAGCTAGTGAGTTTACTGGCTAAGCGACTGGCGGTAACGACGAAGGTGGGTGAGCTAAAAAGTGCAGAAGGCATGCCTATTTTTGCCCCAGAGCGTGAAGCGCTTTTAATTGCAAAACGTCGTGAGCAAGCACAGCTGTCAGGTCTTAGTGGTGATTTAATTGAAGATATTTTACGCCGATTAATGCGTGACTCTTATGTCAGTCAAGATGCTAGCGGTTATCAGTGTATTAATCCAGATTGTAAAAAAGTAGTGGTCGTTGGCGGTAAAGGCCAGTTAGGCAGCGTTTTTGTTGATTTATTTAAACGCTCAGGCTATCAAGTTGCCATTATTGAGCAAGATGATTGGCCAAATAGTGATGTCATTTTAGCTGAGGCGAGTTTAGTGATTGTTGCTGTGCCTATTAGGCTAACGTCAATGGTAATTCATCATTTAAATAATTTGCCAGATGATTGTATTTTGGCTGATTTTACTAGCGTAAAAGAGTCTCCTTTATTTGAAATGATGAAGGCTCATGCTGGCCCTGTTGTTGGCTTACATCCTATGTTTGGCCCTGATGTTACCGGCCTTATTAAACAAACTATTATTGTTTGTGATGGTCGTGAAAAATCTAAATATCAGTGGCTGCTAAAACAGTTTCAAGTGTGGGGCGCAAGCCTTTATCAAGTGGCTGCCCATGAGCATGATCAAGCCATGTCGATGGTACAAGTGATGCGGCATTTCTCTACTATAGCTTACGGTTATCATTTGATGGCAGAAGGTGCTGATATTGAAAATTTAGTTAATATGAGCTCGCCTATTTATCGATTAGAGCTGGTTATGGTTGGGCGATTATTTGCGCAAGATCCTGTTTTATATTCAGATATTATCTTTGCAAACCCAGATAATATCTCGATGATGAAACGTTTTGCTTACCGTTTTCTTGAATTATTAGAAGATGTTGAAGTGGGCGATAAAGACGCTTTTGTTACTATGTTTAAACAGGTATCACATTGGTTTGGTGATTATGCTGATGACTTCTTGGCAGAAAGTAAAACCATGTTATTAAAAGCTAATGAGTTGAAAAAGCATTAGCTTGCAATTATCTTTCGTATTTAATTATGGTCGTCGCGACTGGTGTTATTCGTGACGACCTACACTTTATTTTCTCTCTGGTAACATTCTCGTTAAGGTATCATCTTTTTGAACGCGATGATGAATAATTGCTGCTAAAGCATGCAAGCCAATAAGAAAATAACCAATAGTGCCAACTAATTCATGTATTTCTTCAATGGATTTACCAAGGTCTTTATCCTTGCCAATCAGTGGCGGTAATTCTAAACCAAAAAATGGAATAGGTTTACCAAAAGCGCTTAACATTACCCAGCCAGCAATAGGCATGGCAATCATAAGTACATAAAGTAACAGATGTGCGCCTTTTGCTGCCTTATCTTGTATAGCAGAAGGGGGAGGCGTTATTTTTGGTGTTACTTGGGTAAAACGAAAATATAGTCGAATGACCACCATAAACAATACGGTTAAGCCAAGCATAAAATGCCACATTTTAAATAAATCACGCATCTCAGTGCCTTTTTCAAATAACACTCTAAATTCGATAAAAGCGTAAGTGGCGGCAATCAAAATAAACATCAGCCAATGCATTTTAATAGAGAGTGAGCCGTAGCGGTGTTCAGTATTTTTTAAAGACATAGATTCTTCCTGAAAATTAGATATTGAAAAGTTTTATCATACTAAATGTCCTTTACCATGTCCTATTTTTTAGGAATAAAGGTTGTGGCTAAGTCTGCAATATCTTCTACACTTTTGGCAAGTAGCTGCATTTGTTTGGCGACGTTGTCTGTTTCAGACCATGTTTTCTCGGTTGTTTGGCTAATATCACTAATATGATTGGTAATTTCAACTGACACGACACTTTGCTCTTCTGCAGCTGTTGCTATTTGCGTTGCTGCATGGCTGATGTCTTGCATTTTATCAACGACAACATCTATTGTGCTATGTGACTTTTTCGCACTTTCAACACAAAAGTTGGCTTCATCTTTGTTCTTATTCATTAGTTCAACCCACTGCTCAATAGTGCTAAGCATTACGGTTAAACGTTGGTGAATTTCTTTGGCTGAATCTTGCGTGCGAGAAGATAAATTTCTTACTTCATCAGCAACAACAGCAAAGCCACGACCATGTTCACCGGCTCTTGCTGCTTCTATTGCTGCGTTTAACGCTAGTAAGTTAGTTTGGTCGGCAATAGATTGAATATCTTCCATTAACTCACCAACACTGTTCGCTGATTGAGTTAAGCTATCAGCAGAGCTAGACGCACTTTCTACCGCTTGCGCAAGGCTTTGTATTTTATCTGTGGTTTGATAAATATCTTGCTGAGCTTGCTCACACTGAGCAAAAGTATTTTCTAAATCACCTGCAGCTGTAGTGGTATTTTGCGCTATATCAGTTGTTGATGCCTGCATTTGCATCATGGCGACATTGACTTGGGTAATACCGTCTTTTTGCTCAGATAAGGTTTTTCTCGTTTCGTTAAGGCCTTGGCTTACTTTAGTCATTACCGCTTTAATGGGAGATGCTGCATCTAGCGTTCGCTCTAAAATAGCTTTGATTTTTGTTTTCATCATTGAAAAGTTAAAGTCAAAAACGCTGGCGGTACCCTTGCCAAAATAGACTTTACGTGAAATTGAATCAAAAATATTTTGCATTTTTTGCGCACGTTGTGCCGTTGGGATAATGTCAGACCAAAATACCAGAATAGGTGTTACCGCTATCATAGCGGCAAAAATTGAAGCCATTAGCCCAAGCTCTGTGAAAATAAAAACTTGAGCAATAAGCGAAATAACCATTAAAAAAATAAATTTATGGTTTTTGGTGATTTCAAAGGTCGCCCATTTATTGTTTTTATTTAATGCGCTGTAAATATTTTCAGCACTTTGTTGTAGTTGCTTGTTCGCGAGGCGACTTATTGACTGATAACCGGTGATCTGACCATTTTCATATTGCGGTGTGGTAAATGTATCAAGCCAAACATCTTGGTTTTTATTGTTTTTTATTCGCATGACACCATGCCATGAAAATCCCCGTGATAATGTTGCTGATAGCTCATCAATCACAGCATTGGGCATTTCGGCATGTGTTAGTTGTTTAATATTTTTTGTTAGTAATTCAGAATTTGAAAAACCGGTAACTTGGCTGTAAATGTCATTGATGTAGGTAAACTGACCACTACGATCGGTAACAGAGATTAATTGCTGATTTGATGATGTCATAGTTCACAACGCGTAAAGTGAAAATTGCCAATATGATAATATAGCTAAGATAAATTTGTTTGATCTACATCGGTAATACGTAATATTTATTCTTATAGAGTAAAGATAGAAAATAAGCCTAAAAACTGTAAGCAAGGCCTACAGAAATTTGACTGTCAAACCATAGAGCGCTGTCAAATTGCGCGACACAGCTGTCAGCTTGACAAAACACTGTGTCAGTTTCATCTACTAGGGTAGCGTAGGCACGTAACTCTGACACTAACGCTAGGTTATCAGAAAATTGATATCGTGTTCCTAACGCAACTGTTAACGATGGATAAATTTCATCGTTAAAATCACTGTTAAAATAAGTAGCACCTAAGCCTAAACCAACGGTAGTGATATAGTTTTTTTCTTTAAAAAAAGCAACGCCATTAAAGTGAGTGTAGAGGGTATCAAAAGAGTGAGTTGATTGGTCAATATTATCGTTGAAATCACGAGAGATATAGTTAACTAAAATTTGACCTTGCCCCGAAGGTGAATCTTGCCAAGCAAAAGCGAGCGCAATATTAGGTTCATTGGTTGTTGATAAATTATTAGCGTCATCGGTACTTGCAAGATCAGGGCTAAAAGTTTGCCCATACATGGTGGCTATTTCAAACTCAACGGCTTGAAGTGTTGTTGAAAATAACAGCGCACCGCACAGAGTAAAAATTACACTATTTGGATAAGAAAAAAACTTCAATGGGGGCATGATTGAATATTCCTTTAACTTTGTATTTGAATTATTTAGTATTTTTATGATCTTAAGCTTACTCTGCTTTGTTTAAAATACAAGTATTTAGCTTTCATACCTGTGTATATCACTCTGGTATTGTTATCTTTGTCGGCGGGAACCTGTTCGCGTTTGCACAAGGCTACTAATTTTAAAATTAATTATTGTTTGGCAAGATTGAGCAAGTTAACTAAAAGCTCACCACCGAGTTGATTTGCAACTAGCCCTTCTTTTTTGCCAATAGCAGAAAGGTTAACGTCATATTTTGTTATTGAGTTAGTCACACCGTCTTGAGTCGTATTTAAGATTAACGTCTTAATGTTAATGGCTAAAATAGCTATTTTTTGTTGTGCTTTACCCCGTTTTTTCTTGGGTGTTGTGTGCGCCACAATAGGGCCTGCTTGAGGGTGATTTTTAGCATAACTTTCTGCATTGAGTGTTGGATTTTTTTCAGCATAAAGTTTAGCACTAATGGCTGGATATAACTCGGGGTAATCGTGGGCGAGTTGGCTGTTAACTTGTGCGGTAAGTAGCTGTATATTATTTTTGTTGTTGCTTTGCTCACTATTTAATACCAATGTATTTATTGTTAATTTTTCAACTGTGGTAATAGTGTCTTGTTTTTTCTCAAAAGCAGAGCTGTTTTGAGAAAGCTCTGCTGTATTAAGTGGCGCAAGTTCAATGCTAGCTTCATCAATAGTTAAGGCATAGTTATTTTGAAAAACATCAGGATTTTTCAAGCGAATATTGGTAAAAATAGCCGTCCCCGTGTTTGATGAGAAATCAGCCTTTTCAACAGTTGTTATTTGGCCACTATAATAGTGCCCTTGTAATGTTACTTGGCTTTTTAAATATTCGTTTAACGAGCCATTAGCTAAATACCACAGCATAGTGCTGAAAAACATTAATAATGAAAAGGCAAGTATGGCTAATTTATTCAAAAAGGATGCTCAACTAATTAAATTTCGCTACTAGGCACACTTGTTGGACTAATGTGCTCAATAGGGTAACAGCCTAATACCTTAATAAAATTAGTATGTTCAGTTATTTCACTAATGGCTTCTTGTAAAGCAAAACTGTTCAGGTTGGCTTCCACATCAAGGTAAAACATTTCTTCCCACGGTCGACCTTGAATGGGGCGAGACTCAAGTTTACACATATTTATGCCTTTTTCTTTAAGCACTAATAAGCATTCAACCAAAGCTCCTGCCTTTTGACCTGTCGCTAAAATTATTGCCGTTTTTGCTGGGATTTGCTCAGCAACATCAACGGCCTTTCTTGCTACAAGAATAAAGCGCGAGTGATTTTCATTTTGGTTAGCAATTGATTTTTCTAACGCTTGTAACTGGTATAAATGTCCACCTTCTTCACTACCAATAACAGCAACGCTGTCATCATTTAGCTCAGATACCTGCACCATAGCATCAGCAGTGCTATCGCAGTATTCAATACGAATGCCGGTTTGCTTATCAAGAAAATTGCTACATTGTGCGAAGGGTTGTCCATGAGCATAAATAGTTTTTATTTTATCTAAGCTGGTATTAACGGCGGTTAATAAACAATGCTCTATCGGTTGAGTTATTTCACCAACAATAGATAAGTTAGTATGCTGAAGTAAGTCATAAACTTGATTTATACTGCCTGAGCTAGTGTTTTCTATTGGTAACATACCGTAATCAACTTGGCCTGACTCTACTTGGCTTAAAATATCACTGAAATTTTGACAGCCTGATTCAACAATTTTTTCAGCGCGTCGTGAAAAATAGCGATGACTAGCTAAATAACTGTATGAGCCCTTATCTCCTAAAAAAGCAACGCTCACGGTCGGTGTTTGTATGTCGGGGTTGGCTAAACTTTGTAAATACGCTTGCTGATTAAGTACAGAGTCTTCAATGATGGTTTGAAAAACACTAGTAACGTAATGGGCGTCTAAACCAAGCTCTTTACCTTGTTTTATTAAACGAATAAGCAATTCTTGCTCACGTTGTTGATCGCGAATAGGGCGAACTTGCTGTACTTTGCTTTTAGCAACATTAAGAGTGAGTGCACGGCGTTTGGCAAATAAGGTTAATAATTCTTTATCTAAAGAAGTGATTTCTTTACGGATTTCGTTTAAGTTTAATTTTTCGCTCACGTTTACTTCCTACTTTGCACGGTACATTGCTTCATTAAATAAAAGCACAATAGAAGCTCAATAAAAATTCAAGAAAAAACCTTCCCAAAGGAAGGTTTTCAATTAATCGCTATTTGCTTAAATACTTCACTAGAGCGCTTACTCTATAGGGCTTAACCAAATACTGTCAATAGTTTCTTTAGACCATTTTTTTAAGCAAATTTATTTTATGGGATACATTGCCAAATAATCATAAAACTACTGATTGTTGCGACAAACCAAACTAGGCTGCGTAGTTTATCAATATCCATTAAATACAGTACGTTATAAGCCACTCGAGCACATACATGAATCACAGCTAGCTGCACAATAAATTCGCCAGTATTATTGGTAATAATGGCTAATAATACTGCGGGGGCAAAAATTATGAATGATTCAAAAGCATTTTGATGTGCCGCTAGTGCCCGTGCACCAAAGCCGGTTAGTTTACTTTGCTGTTCTCGTGGGTGGTTATTATTATAACCACCTAGTTTATTCATAGCATAGGCAACAGGACCTTTGGCTAGTAAAGGTAAAAGACCTGCGATAAATAAACACCAAATTAAAATTGTCATAGTTTTTCCCTCTCTTTGTTATTATTTTTGTAGCTACTAATAACTTAGTAACGTTAGTTTATACTTTGTTTTACCGGGTAAAAAGGGCGATGGTTTGCCTTGTTCCCAGTCACTGTGACCTTTATTGTAATAAGGACTCCAAGGATGCCCAGCTTGACTGGTTGGCATATGAAAAATGCCACTTTCTTCATGACCCGGAGATACAACCATACGCTCTGACGCACCAAAGGCGATGCCTTGTACTTTTGGCATATAACTATCACCAGACAAAGCATTTGCGGGCATGTCTAACCATTGGCCGATAAAAGGCACACCTTTACTTAGTGGATGGCGTATAGCCGTTGTGTTTTGCTGCCCCCAAGTGGCCTTACTAAGTGCTTGCTTTTCACCTGACGCTAATGTGGTCATGTCAGCAAGTGTTTGTTGTAAAGCTTGATTGAAAACAGCTTGCCAACTGTTTAATGGTCGCATTAAAAAATTATCAGGCTGTTGATTAATTAATTGCCATAAAGGGGTTTCTATTTGATGGCGAATACTGCGAAATTTATAAGCGTCATCTAAATGAGTGAAGGTATTGTTCAATTCGCTAAAAACTAAATCTCGAACATTAATGCGGAAGTTTCTTACAAGGCGATAGCTGACTGAATCAATACTCGCTTTGAGTGTTTTATCTTCAGTTAAAATATTTTTTACTTGGTTAAAATTACTATGTTCAGCAAGTGCTTTCTCATTTAATACCTGCTCTAATAAAAACGTTTGCCAACGCTGTAAAAACAAAGCGCGATCATCAAGACCAATTGCTAATAACTCTTTTTCATCAAATGTTTTAAGTGCAGATAAATCATCGCGAATTTGCCCGGCACGCGCACCTAGGGCATAACCACCATTACCCAATTTATTTAGCATTTCACCACCAACAACTCTTGAGTTTGCTGTCCAAAGTCGATCACTGCTAGGGTTTAATACGCGTGGATATTGCGCTGGTGTTAAATAGCCTTGCCAGCCATTTTCTCCAGTATGCCAAAAAGTTGGTGTTTCACCTGCTTGGCCAAATTTATTGGGAATAGGCCCCATAATTGTCCAGCCAACATTACCTGCTTTATCTCCTACCATCATATTTTGCGAAGGGATGCCACTATGTGCTGCAATATCAAAAGCTTGTTCGACGTTAGTTGCAAGCTCAAGTGCAGTGGTAGTGAAATTGATCGCCTCTTTGTCGTGGGCAACCCAACGGTAAGCGAGTAACTGACCTTGGTGGTCTTTTCCAAGTATAGGCCCCCAAATAGTTTCTTTGATTGTTATTTCTACAGGTTGTTCACCTTTCACCGCTATAATTTGCTTATGAAAACTAAAATCTTTAGCACCTGTAGGTGTAAGATATTGTTTACCTTCGTTGATTGTTTCTATTTTTATGACATCACTATAGTCACCATAACTATTGGTAAAACCCCAAGCAATGTGACCATTACTACCAACAACAATATTTGGTGTTCCCGGCAGGGTTGCACCTGTGACTTTAATTGGTGATTCACCAAAAGGATACTCAAAGCTGGCTCTAAACCAAGTATTAGGAACCCGAATACCTAAGTGCATATCATTGGCGATAATAGCACTACCAGTGCTACTTATTTTACCCGATATCCCCCAGTTATTTGAACCTGGAAACTCATCTGCTTGGTATCTTGTGTTAGGGGTTTTAGCGAGCTTATTCACTTGATTGTTATTCAGACTGGCTGATGCAGAAGGCCATGCTTCTTTAGGTAGTGGTGACGGTTGATATTGGCTGCCATCTATAGCAGCATCCCAAATGCTACCTTTAGGGTTTAGAAAAGCATACACATCAGCAGCTAGAATGGCTTTCATTAGACCTAGAGAACGTTCACGTTGACCACCTTTATATTGCAAATCAATGTACATACTAAATATAGTTAGTACGGAATCTTCTTCAGCCCATAGAGCAGGCTCTTGTTGTAATAGCAAGTATTCAAAAGGTTGTGAGCTGATATATTTTAGCCCTTGATTGACACCACGAGTATAGGATTTTAATAAGGCTTGTTGATCTTTGGGTAAATTTTTGACTATTTCTCTTGCTCTATCTCTAAAACGATGAATACGAATAGACTTGTCATAATCAAGGGCAATTGAGCCAAATAAGCTCGATAATTCACCGGCAGAATTTCGTCTGAGGAGATCCATTTGAAAAAAGCGCTCTTGAGCATGAATAAAACCCGTGGCTACGGCTACATCAAGCCGACTACTGGCTTTTATTGTGGCGATACCTTGTTGATCACGCTCTATTATTGCTGTTTTATTCAGTCCAAAAACAGTTTTTTTACCTTCTAACGTAGGTAAGGCGCTGTTTATTTGGCTATAAATCCATGTAGCTCCTGATGCGATAATAAGAGAGCTAACAAGCAATAAAGCAATAATTATTTTTTTTATCATAGTGAAACGTGCTGAAATAAAAGATGAGAAACAATGCTATAAAGAATAACTGATTAAGACAAAACTGCGAAGCTTTTGTTGTTTTTAATGACACTAAAGTTAAAGATGAAATTAATAAAAAATTACATTTGAATCGTTGTTAATTAACTTTTTGGCTGATAACGTTACGAATATCATATGAGTAGAACATTGTTTATCTGCTTCAACAGGAGATTTGGCTATGGTTAAAATCGCTACAAAAAATGCCTGAACATTCTCATCCTAAAATTGCGTTATTATTAATGGCTGCTGGCAGCTCATCTCGGTTAGGTCAGCCTAAACAATTAGTTGAAATAACCTCCAAAAATAATACGCCCTATACTTTGTTGCAAAGACAAGTCACTATGATGGATAAAATCTGTTCATCTTTTAATGCTCAAGCCTATTGTGTATTAGGTTTTGAAAGCGATCGTATGATAGAGCACCTTGGTAACTGTAACTCTGCTCACTCTTTGACTATTATAGATAATGCTAATTGGTCTCAAGGTTTGTCTACCTCAATTGCCAAAGGAGTAAGTTTGGTGGCAAGTGATGTTAGCGCAGTACTTATTTTTTTAGTGGACCAATGGCAATTATCAATTGAAAACTTAGCGCAGTTAATTAGTCAGTGGCAAAAGCAACCCGAGTTGATACATGTTGCTCGATTAGGTGACAGCTTCAGCCCACCTGTTATTTTTCCTCGCCGTTTTTTTAAAGAGCTTATAAAGTTAAGCGGTGATGAAGGAGCTAAAAAAGTTATCAAGAATAATATAGAGCAGGTGCAATCAATTAAAATGGCAAGTGCATTTGTTGATTTGGATACACCTGAACAACTTAATGGCTTAAAAAAGCAAAATATAATAATTTGCACAATGAAGGAATAGAGCATGATCAGTTTAATGATAAATGGCAAAGCGCATCAATATAATGACGACGAAAATATGCCGCTGTTGTGGGTATTGCGCGATATTTTAAAATACACAGGCACAAAATATGGCTGCGGCAAAGGTTTATGTGGCGCTTGTACCGTGCATTTAGATGGTCAGCCAATTCGCTCATGTACCATGCCAGTTTCAGCTATTGGCAGCCAAAAAGTCACTACCATTGAAGGATTAGCCATTAATGGTGAACATGCACTGCAACAAGCTTGGCAAAAGCTAAATGTGCCGCAATGTGGTTATTGTCAATCAGGGCAATTAATGTCAGCTGCAGCGCTGTTAGCACAAACACCCAAACCTACTGAACAAGAAATAGACTTAGCGATGAGTGGTAACCTTTGTCGTTGTGGCACTTATAATCGCATTAAAGCTGGTATTCAACTCGCAGCCGGTATGCCAGTAACAAGTTTTAATGTGGAAGCGTTAACTGTTGATGATCAAACAATTGATAAGCTAGCCAGTGATGCTACAGCGAAAGGAGCTAACTCATGAGCCAAATTAAAAATGTTAGTCGCAGGGGGTTTCTAAAAACCTTGGGTTTTGGCTCTGGGGCACTAGTTTTAGGTGTTCAGTTCTCAGCACTATTACCTATTCCCAAAGTATTAGCACAAGGGTTAGCTTCATCAACAACAAATGCAGCTAGTTTTAAGCCAAATGTCTATTTAACTATTAACCCTGATAATAGTGTTGCGGTTGTTGTACATCGCTCAGAAATGGGGCAAGGGGTGCGAACCAGTATTCCAATGATAGTTGCTGATGAGTTAGAGGCTGATTGGCAGCATATACAAGTGATTCAAGGTTTGGGCGATAAAAAATATGGTAGCCAAAATACCGATGGCTCACGCTCTATTCGCCACTTTTATCAACCGTTACGTGAAGCCGGTGCTAGTGCTCGAATGATGTTAGAGCAAGCCGCCGCCAAGGTTTGGCAAGTACCAGTTAATGAATGTAATGCAATAAAAAACCACGTACAACATAGCAAATCCGATAAAAGTGTGACTTTTGGCGATTTAGTTGAAATAGCATCAAGCCTTGCTGTGCCAGACAAAAATGCATTGATACTCAAGCATAAAAAAGATTTTCGTTTTATTGGTAAGTCCAATGTACCGCTGGTTGATGGAAAAGATATTGTTACCGGCAATACTACTTTTGGTTTTGATGTTGATTTACCTAACATGCGTTACGCTGTAATTGCCCGTCCGCCGGTATTAGCGGGTAAAGTGAAAAGTTTTAATGCTGATAAAGCTAAAAAAATCAAAGGTGTAATCGATATAGTTCAATTAGATGATTTAATTGAGCCAGCGGTTTTTAAACCCTTAGGTGGTATTGCGGTAATTGCTACTAATACTTGGGCGGCAATGCAAGGGCGTGATGCCCTAGAAATTGAGTGGCAAGCGGGTGAACATGCAAGTTACAACTCTCAAAGTTACAAACAAGCATTGGCGAAAAGTTGTGACAATCCTACCGCTATTCTTCGTCAAAAAGGTGATGTTAATGCGGCGTTAAAGCAAGCTAATAAAGTCATTAGTGCAAATTATTACGTGCCGCAATTAATTCATGTCCCAATGGAGCCACCTGCAGCTACTGCGCATTTTCATGATGGCAGCTTTGATATTTGGGCATGTACGCAAACCCCGCAATCAGCGCAAAGTACAGTTGCCCAAGCAACAGGGATAGCGCCAGAAAAAGTAAATATTAATGTCACCTTACTAGGCGGTGGTTTCGGGAGAAAATCAAAACCTGATTTTGTTGTTGAGGCAGCTATTTTATCGCAAAAGCTTAATGTGCCTGTTAAAGTTTTATGGACACGAGAAGATGAAATCAGAAATGGTTATTATCATGCTGTTAGTTATCAAAAATTATCGGCAGGTTTAGACGACGCTAATAAAGTAACCGCTTGGAAGCACACCGAAGCAGCGCCTACGATAAGTGCAACCTTCTCAAAAGGTGCTGATACCATTGGCTTTGAAGCAGGTTTAGGGTTAATTGATATGCCCTATGATATTGCTAATGTTTATTGCGGTGCAGGTAAAGCGACGGCGCATACCCGTATTGGTTGGATGCGCTCGGTAACAAACATTAATCAAGCTTTTGCTGTGTGCTCTTTTGCCGATGAACTCGCAGTTGCAAGTAAAAGTGATAGTAAAGACTATTTGTTATCGTTATTGGGTGAAAATCGTCATATTGATATTAATAAAGAGCAAGCTGAATATGGTAATTATGGCGAAACATTGACTAAGTTTCCGCTTGATACGGCAAGGTTGAAAAATGTACTTACAAAAGTAAGTGACATGGCAAATTGGCAACAAAGTAAGCTAGGTAAACTTCCTAATGGTAATGCATTAGGTATTGCAGTACATCGCAGTTTTGTGAGTTATGTTGCCTCTGTGGTTGAAGTGTCCACCGATGCCCAAGGTAAAATTAAGCTAGAGCGTATTTATATGTGTGTCGATTGCGGCACAGCAGTTAATCCTGAGCGGATCAAATCACAAATGGAAGGGGCTGCTATCTTTGGTATATCTTTAGCTTTTTATGGTGAAGTTAGTGCTAAAAATGGCGCAATTGAGCAGGGGAACTTTGATGACTATCCTATTGCTCGTATGAATGAAGTGCCACCGATTGATGTGCAGATTATCAGCAGTGATGCGCCTCCTGGTGGTGTCGGTGAGCCTGGTGTGCCACCGATTGCTCCTGCTCTTTGTAATGCAATATTTGCAGCAACTGGTAAGCGTTATAGGGAGCTACCGTTAAATCAATATGGTATTGTTTAATAGGCTATTGATTGAAATAATTTATTTAAGCTAGGCTGCTTAAGTAAAGTTAACACAAAAAAATATAAAATCATCAGTAAGCTCAGATAGGGTTTGTCTGATGATTTTTTATTGTTAGAATAAGAACAAATAAATTTTCATTGATAACTTTCATGGCATCACTTCAAGATCAACTCCTTAAAGCTGGTTTAACGACCAAACAAAAAACACGTCAAGCCAATGCGGATAAACGTAAAAAAAACAAACAAAAGCGCAGTGGTGTTAAGCATGATGCCAGTTTGCAAGAAACCGTAAAACAAGATTTAGCCAAAGCTAAATCAGAAAAACAAGCAAAAGATAATGCGTTAAACGAACAGAGAAAAGAGCAACTAGCAATAAAAGAGCAAGGTTTGCGTATTAAACAAATTTTGGTTCATCATCAAATTAAAAATGTTGAAGGTGATAACGAATACAACTATACATTTAACAATAAAATAAAGAAATTATCTTTAGATACTCTTACGCATAAAGCTTTAATTAATGGTCGTTTATCTTTATGCGGTTTAGATGAAACTACTTATATCGTTACACGTGAAACCGCAGATAAGTTGGCAGAATTAAACGTGGATGTTGTCTTAGTTCAAAATGATAAAGTCGTTGATGAACAAATTGATGATGAAGATCCTTATGCAGATTATCAAATTCCTGATGATCTGATGTGGTAGTTTTTAGCTACTGAGTAAAAACTCATGAAACGCTTGTGTTAACTGACTATTTGCATAGTGTTTTGATTGCACAATAGAAAGTTTTCTATTTAAATTTAAAGGTGTTTTCAGTAATTTAAATAACCCTAGCGCTATTTCTTGGCTAATTGATAAATGTGATAAAACGCCAACACCTAAGTTGGCTTTTACAGACTGCTTAATAGCTTCCTGCCTTGCTAAGTCCATACTATTAGTTACCGCGAGCCCTTGCTGCTGCATTGCCGATATAAACACTGAACGCGTGCCTGAGCCATGTTCACGTAATATCCAGCGTTGCGCTTGTATTTGTTCAAGGCTCAGTTCATTTTGTTTAGCTAATTCGCTGTCTTGGCTACAAAATACCGCGAGTTGATCATCACGCCAAGGCGATATTAACAGTTGTTGATGAGTTATTGGCGCCTCAATAAGACCAATATGGGCTTGTCCTGCCATTAGCTTGGCAATAACCCCATCTGAGTTACTGATCAGTAATTTTGGTTCAACTAAAGAATGTAATTTAACAAAGTCAGCCAGTAATTTAGGCATGACATAAGAGCCAATGGTGACACTTGCGGCAACATTTAACACACCTTGTAGTGCGTTTTTTTGCGGTTGCTGAATTTGGTTTTGTAAAGTTAGCATTTGGTTCGCTTTGTCTAATAACTCTCGACCATGTTCATTGAGCACTAGTTTTCTACCCAAACGGTTAAATAAAGGAAAACCTAAAATGCTCTCTAATTCTTTTAGTGACTGACTTGCTGCCGATTGCGTCATGCATAATTCTATAGCTGCTTTAGAAATACCATCAAGACGCGCTGTGGTGGTAAAAACATGTAACTGTTTGAGTGTTATATTCAAAATATTTAATCTTAATTTTTTCTTATTAATTTTATTAATGTAGCACATTAAAACTATTTGTTTTATTTATTTGCATGTTTGAAATATCTTATAGCTAAAATGAATTAGGGGTGGTTGATGACTATGTTTTTAAGTCAAAAAAGCATGAATACTATAAAAGGTGTCATGCTTGTTGCGTTATTTGCTGTTTCGGCTACATACCTAGCCGCGTTTGATGTTTTTGAACAACTTGCTATTAGCCCTTTAATTATCGGTATAGTTTTAGGAATGCTGTATGGCAATATGTTGCGAAAAAGCTTTCCTATGCATTGGCAGTCAGGAATTGTTTTTTCAACAAAAACTATTTTACGCGCAGGTATTGTTTTCTATGGATTTAGGCTAACCTTTCAAGATGTCGTAGGTGTTGGTTTTTCAGGTATTTTATTGAGCTTGTTAGTTGTTTCGACAACATTCATTTTTGGTTGTTTTGTAGGTACTAAATTACTAAAATTAGATCGTGATACCAGTATTCTTATTAGTGCTGGTAGTTCTATATGTGGAGCCGCGGCAGTCTTAGCAACAGAGCCTGTGGTTAAAGCACAACCCTATAAAACTAGCATAGCCGTAGCAACTGTGGTGGTATTTGGTACCATTTCAATGTTTTTGTATCCTTTTTTATACCAAAGTGGCTTTCTTGCATTAAGTGATGAAGCGATGGGCGCATATTTAGGCGGAACACTGCATGAAGTTGCCCACGTTGTTGGCGCTGGTTTTGCCATTAATGAAGAGGTTGCCAATACTGCTGTTATTGTAAAAATGTTGCGCGTCATGTTACTTGCACCATTTTTAATCGTTTTAGGTATTTGGCTACAAAGCAAAATAAGCACTATGAAAAATAATGATAATTCTCCCAAAGCTAGTATTGCAATACCTTGGTTTGCAGTCGGTTTTATTGCCATGGTTGCTTTTAATTCATTGAATTTATTATCAGCACACATTATTACTCAAATTAATGTCTTTGATACCTTTGCTTTAACTATGGCTATGACCGCATTAGGCATGGAGACACGCATAGAAAAATTTAAAGGCATCGGTTTTAAGCCGATTTATTTAGCATCTATTTTGTTTTTTTGGCTATTACTCATTGGCTACGCATTCACAATATTTTTGTTTTAGTTAATACCCATGTTACCTCAAGATGCAGGATTCAGCTGGAATTAGAAACGTCTTTAGGCAAGGCATTAATTGAAGAGAATGGTTGTTCCCTTGTCGAAATCAATAACGCAGTATAAAGCGTTTCTAAACCAGCCCTACGGGGATGTCTGAGCCAATCATGCTCTTCGTTGCATCTCTTTTTAAGGGAATAACCATTAATAAAAAGATGCGCCTTGACCATGAATCGCTCAGGCATCCTGAAACTCGCATCTTGAAGTAACATGGGTATAGATATAAATTCCCTATCTAGATTACTTTTTGTAACTCTATATGTAATAATACAGGTAGGACAACCAATATTGAGAGGCTAATATGGCCCATGAGGATAGTAGTAATATGTCGCAAAATACTGAGTTGAATGCAGATGGTCAATCTAATGAGCAAAAAACCACGCAACAGCAACTTGCTGATGCAAATAATGAAATTGCAGAATTGAAACTGCAAATAGCCTGGTTAGAACGCTCTTACGAGTAGTTAATTATTTAAATTAACAGTAATAATTTTTAATGAAAAGCTAGTGTAAATTTTACACTAGCTTTTTTTTGCCATTTTTTAGCGAACATTTTGTTGTGTTTTATGAAAGCTTTTATAGTAGATACATTTTTGTCATTTTTATTTGATACAACCCTTGCATTAGCGCTAGTTCATGGTATTTTCTCAACTAATTTATATTTATTTAAAATTTAGTCAAATTTTTAGGAACTTCTTATGCCAAAGGCAAGTGATATAAAGAAAAATGCTGCAATAGAGCACAATGGTAAAGTTTTAATTGTTCGAGATATAACACGCTCTGTACCTCAGGGCAGAGCCGGTGGTAGCTTATACCGTATGCGTTTATATGACGTAGTGACAGGTGCAAAAGTTGATGAAACGTTTAAAGCTGAAGATATGTTAAATTTTGCCGATTTAAGCCGTCGTCCATCAATGTTTTCATACATTGATGGTGATGAATATGTTTTTATGGATAACGAAGATTACACACCCTATAACTTAAATAAAGAAAGTATTAGTGATGAATTGTTGTTTATCAATGAAGAAACTCAAGGTATGTCAGTCATTATTGTTGATGATGTACCGGTAGCCATTGATCTACCAGCAAGTGTTGAATTGGTTATTACCGAAACAGACCCTTCCATTAAAGGCGCCTCAGCCAGTGCTCGTACTAAACCTGCAACACTTTCTACTGGGTTAACTGTGCAAGTACCAGAGCATATTTCTACTGGTGATAAAATTAAAGTAAATACAGCTGAAAGTAAGTTTATGGGTCGCGCAGACTCTAAATAGTATTATTATCAGTTATTAAAGGTGAAAAATGACTAATAACCTCAAATGCACTATTGGCACCGCAGGGCAAAAATGGGGAAGCGCTCAAAGACAACAATGGCTTGAGCAACAAACCATAAAACGCTCGTATCAAGACGAGGTTGTTAGTAAAATTGAAGCCTTGTCTCTTCACTTTGATGTTGTTCAATATGGCGCATTAACAGCAGATGAAGCGCGCTATCCTCTGTTCGCATTGAAAAGTAAAAATTGGCAAAGTGAGAAAAAAACTTTGCTTGTCACTGGTGGCGTTCATGGCTATGAAACTAGTGGTGTTCAAGGTGCGCTTCGCTTTTTAGAAAATGAAGCCCATAGCGAAAATTCTAGTTATAGTGAGTTGTTTAATATACTGGTTGTGCCATGTGTTAGCCCTTGGGGCTACGAAACGATTAATCGCTGGAATCATAAAGCTATTGACCCAAATCGTTCATTTTATGCTAACAGTCCTGCAAAAGAGTCATCTGCATTAATGACCTTTGTTCAATCTCTCGATGTTGATATTTATGTTCATATCGACTTACATGAAACCACAGATACAGACAATACCGTTTTTAGGCCAGCACTTTCAGCCCGCGATGCTATAGAGCAGAAAACGTGGAATATTCCCGATGGTTTTTATTTGGTCGGTAATACAGTAAACCCGCAAGCTGATTTTCAACAAGCCATTATCAAAGAAGTTGAAAAGGTAACTCATATTGCTCCTGCTGATGATCAAAACAAACTAATAGGTGTCGACTTAGAACAGTTTGGTGTTATTAACTATGCAGGTAGAGAACTAGGATTATGCATGGGCTTAACAGATGCAACTTATGTTACCACCACTGAAGTCTATCCTGATAGCCCAAAAGTTGATGATGAAAACTGCATTATTGCTCAAGTTGCAGCCATCACAGGGGCACTTGATTTTATTCTTAATAAGTAGAAGTCATATGAATAAGATTAAAAATTAACATTTATTCAAATCATTTCATATATATTATTAAGCAATGTGTTACTTTTATTACATAAAGTGATAATAAAAGTTAATCCTGAGGTTGGTGAACTTTATATTTCAATTAGTTACAAAGCTTCACTAGAGTCAAATTAATTTTTATGCGGGTTAAACCTTGGGTTTTATTTGCTGTCCAAAATATCTCTAGGGGGCTAAGGGAGCTCTACTTTAAATAGCCACCTCTTTGTTATTCGACATTAGAGTGTTGCTTACGTTTGTTACGTTAAAAAATAACATCAAAAACCTTGCCACTTTGTTAATTTTATTAGTAAAAAACCGCTAAACCATGGCGTCTATAGCTTGTAGGTTTAGCAATGTTTTAAGTTAAAAAAAGATGAATTTTTTATTAAAAAAACTGTTGAAATAGTTAAAAGCTGTTACAAATAGGCTTTGACATTGTTATCCACAGAAATTGTGGAAAGGTATTTTTTTAAATTCACCTGTGGATAACATTGTGATTAACTTTGTTTCAAAATAATTTAACGGGGCTATTCTTCTTCTGTTTCTTGACAGATAAAATATTCTGGCAGCACGCGCACTGTTTTTATCTTATTCTCTGATACCTCGACTATCTCTATTGGGTAGCCAGCAATACGGACACTCAAGTTGTTTTGAGGTATATCTTCAAAGTGCTCGATAATCAAACCATTAAGCGTTTTAGGGCCGTCTGTTGGTAACTGCCATGACATTTCTTTATTTACATCCCTAATACTGGCGCTACCATCGACTAAATAGCTACCATCGGGCTGTAAAGTTACTTCATCACTTGGTGTGGGTGTTTGTGTAGTCGTAAAGTCGCCTACTATTTCTTCAAGAATATCTTCTAAAGTAACCAAGCCTTGAATATCACCGTATTCATCAACAACTAAGCCTAAACGCTCTTTAGCATGTTGAAACTTTAATAACTGCACATTAAGTGGTGTTCCTTCTGGAATAAAGTACAGTTCTCGTACAGAGCGTAATAAGGTTGCTTTGGTAAATTGCCCCTTAGAAAGTAATTTTAATGCATCACGGGCATGAACATAACCAACAACATCATCTATATTGTCACGATATAAAAGCACGCGAGTATGGTTTGCTTGAGTTAGTTGTCGTTGAATTTGCTTCCAGTCGTCATTAACATCAATGCCAATAAGCTCACTTCGTGGGATCATAATGTCATCAACAGTCACTTTTTCTAGATCTAAAATGCTCATCAACATACTTTGATCTTGCTCATGTAATAAAGCGCCAGACTCATTTACCACTGTGCGTAATTCTTCGCTGCTTAAACTATGTTGCTCTCGCTGTTCAGAGCTAATGCCCAAAAGCATAAGTATGCCATTCGTTATCCAATTAACGGCTATCACAGAGGGGAGCAGTATTTTTAACAATAAAGTGAGCAATATTGAGCTAGGAAAGGCAATTTTTTCAGGATACAAGGCGGCAAGTGTTTTTGGCGTAACTTCAGCAAAAATTAATACTACTAACGTCAGTACAATGGTAGCGATAAGTACGCCAACATCATCAGAAATACCAAACTCTCTGGACAAGCGTAAAGCAATAATTGTGGCAATAGAAGCAGCTGCAATATTAACCAAGTTATTACCAATTAAAATCAAGCCAATTAGCCTATCAGGGCGTTTAAGCAATTTACTAACGCGTTTGGCACCTTTATGTTTTTCTTTTTCTAGATGTCTTAATCGATAACGGTTCAGCGACATCATGCCCGTTTCAGAGCCTGAAAAATATGCAGAAATAAGTATCAGTATGCCAAGAATAATAAAGAGCATCTGAGTTGATATGTTATCCAAAAAAGGGATCCTTTCGTTGTGTTAGTATTTTTATTTTAAAGTTAAGATAGCAGAAACTCTTTTACGAATCGACTGCCAAAATAAGCTAAGGTTAATAGGGTACTAGCAGTAATAGTAAGTACTAATACCCGGTGACCGCGCCAACCTTGTTTGAAGTGTCCAAATAAAATAATACTATAGAAAAATAAGGCGAGCAGAGAAAGTACCGTTTTGTGCATGTTTTCTTTGGCAAAAAAGCCATCAAGAAAGAATAAACCCATTAATTCACTGGCAAATAAAGTAATAGTGCCAATAGTTAAAATAGTAAATAGTTGTTTTTCTACTTGCATTAAGGGGGGTAAATGCACAACAGCGGTTAAGTTTTTGTTTTTTAATTTTATATTAATATAAGCTACTTGAAAGGCATATAAAGTAGCAATAATTAAAATACAATAGGCGATTAAAGCAAGCCCAATATGGCTAACTAATATTACTTTTTCAGCCATAAGTGGCATGGTTTCAACCTTAGGAATAAAAATCAATACCAATTGCCAAATACCAGCAAAGCCATAAATTACAGGTAAAAGTAAGTTAACCTTAGAGCGTAAAGCCACCACAGAAATAGTGATGGTGATAATAAGGCTAACGAGAGAAATAACATTAGGCAAACTAAAATTAATTACCTCTTGATTAAAAAGTAATTGTGCTTCATTTAAAAAATGGCTGGTAATTGCAATACTCGCCAACACTAAAGCCAATTTAAGATTAGGGCCTTGGGGGTGAAATAAGCGAGATAAAATGGCTGCTGTTGCCAGTAAATAGGCAACAAAAGCAATGCTAGAGCCGATAACCAAAAAATCCACTAAAATAAACTCCTAAAACGATAAACGCAATTTTTATTGATTCTATCAGATAACATTATAAGTACCATGCAATTAAGCTAAAGCTTTGATTTAAAATAAACTGATTTTTATAGTACTAACTTTCTTAATGGCTTGAACGCTAAAAAGGTAATGAGTAGCGCGCATAAAACGCCAAACCAATGTGGCAGTAATTCATGGGCGTGTTGCATTTGACTGCTAATATCAATGTTATATAAATTCAAACCATAATCAAGTAAGGTTGCAAAGCCTATTGCGGTTGCCCCTACACCTAATAAATAACGGCTCAACACTGCACCGCCCATTTCATTTTTAATGACGCCAAGTGTAGAAATATTTGTCGCTGGACCTGCCATCATAAAGACTAATGCTGTGCCCGGAGAAAGCCCGGCCATAATAAAACCTGCGGCAATAGGGGTTGAAGCGGTAGCACAAATATACATAGGGATTGAAATGGCGACCATGATCAACATTGCGGGTAAACCACTGCCATAACTGAGTAAAAATTCTTGTGGCAAAAAGGTGCGTACAATTGACGCAAATAAAAGACCAATAGCAAGCCATATTATAATGTCGTCAATTAATTTTGTCGCGGCGTAATAAATGCCCGATTTAGTCTTTTTGATAAAGTTATTAAAGCCAGAAAGTACTGTTATTTGTTCATTAATAACCGCCGTATTTGTTGACGAGCAACAAGCGCTGACAACAGGTGTCGCTTCTTTGGGTTCTTTGCTGCTGCAACATGAGCTTGTTACCGGTGCTGCTTTTTCAGTTGCACTACAACACGAACTTGCTGTTGGAGAGGTAAGATCTGTTACTTTCTTATTACTTGTACTTGAACAGCAAGCGCCGCTGCTTGACGGTTTATCAAGTACTGGCGCTTTAATATCTTCATTTTTAACCGTAGATACTAACAAACCGGTTAAAATAGCAGACATAATAGAGGCAAACGGCCGATAAATCGCCATCAATGGCCCAAGTAACGCATAAGAAATTGAAACAGAGTCAACGCCTGTTTCTGGTGTTGCCACTAAAAATGATGCAGTAGCGGGGGCTGACGCGCCACTTCTTCTTAATTCGGTTGCTACAGGAATCACTCCACATGAACATAATGGTAATGGAGCGCCTATAAAAGCTGCTTTTACAACGGCTGATTTTCCTTGCCCTAAATGTTTACTTAAAATTTTAGTGGGTATCCAAGACTTCATCAAACCCGCAATAAGCAAGCCTAGTAATAACCAAGGACTTGCCTCTGCACTTAAATCGATAAAATTATTAATGAATAAAGCTAACTGTTCCAATGAATAACCTTTAATTGAACAATGAGAATGAATAAGCAGATAATACCATGTTTATTTAATTTTCTTTGTAAAACTTTCACCAGTCGCATCTTTTTAGCAATTGGGTATAATAGCGCAATAAATTTCTTCATTATTTGCAGTTAGAGTTACTCATGTTTGAAAATCTTTCCGATCGTTTAGGTAAAACCCTTAAAAATATCAGTGGCCGCGGCCGTTTAACCCAAGACAATATAAAAGATACATTACGTGAAGTACGTATGGCTTTATTAGAGGCCGATGTTGCTTTACCGGTAATTCGTGAATTTGTTGGTAAAGTTAAAGAGCAAGCAGTAGGAACCGATGTTTCTAAAAGCCTGACGCCTGGGCAAGTTTTTGTCAAAATTGTTCAAAAAGAGCTTGAAGTGGCAATGGGTGGCATTAATGAAACCCTTGATTTAAAAGCAACGCCGCCTGCTATCGTGTTAATGGCGGGTTTGCAAGGTGCTGGTAAAACTACCTCTGTTGCCAAACTAGCAAAATTTTTAACTGAACGTGAAAAGAAAAAAGTATTAGTTGTCAGCGCAGATGTTTATCGCCCCGCAGCTATTAAACAGCTTGAAACATTAGCAACAGAAATAAGCGTTGGCTTTTTTCCAAGTGATATTAAGCAAAAACCTATTGATATCGCCAATGCCGCTATTGATCACGCGAAGAAAAACTTTTTTGATGTCGTTATTGTAGATACCGCCGGTCGCTTACATGTCGATGACTCTATGATGGATGAAATCAAAGACCTACATGCAGCAATAAACCCTGTAGAAACATTATTTACTGTTGATGCGATGACAGGTCAAGATGCTGCCAATACCGCAAAAGCATTTAATGATGCTTTACCTTTAACTGGTGTGATTTTAACTAAAACTGATGGTGATGCGCGCGGTGGTGCTGCACTTTCTATTCGTCATATTACCGGCAAGCCTATTAAATTTATGGGGGTTGGTGAAAAAATTGAGGCGTTAGAGCCGTTTCACCCAGACCGTATTGCCTCTCGTATATTAGGCATGGGCGATGTTTTATCACTTGTTGAAGAGATAGAGCAAAAAGTTGACCGTAAAAAGGCTGAAAAACTAGCGAAAAAAGTTAAAAGCGGTAAAGGTTTTAGCTTAGAAGATTTTCGTGACCAACTTGTGCAAATGAAAAACATGGGTGGCATGATGGGGATGATGGATAAATTGCCGGGCATGGGCAATATGGCAGATAAAGTAAAAGACCAAATGGATGATAAACTAACTGGTCGAATGGAAGCTATCATTAACTCTATGACGCCAGGTGAACGCGAACGTCCTGATATTATTAAAGGTTCACGTAAGCGCCGCATTGCTGCTGGCTCAGGCACGCAGATTCAAGATGTAAATAAACTGCTTAAACAGTTTTCTCAAATGCAAAAAATGATGAAAAAAATGTCAGGCAAAGGCGGCATGAAAAAAATGATGCGCGGTATGCAAGGCATGATGCCCCCAGGCGGAATGGGCGGAATGGGTGGAATGGGCGGTGGCGGTATGTTTGGTCGTTAAACTCTTCCTAGAACCTAGAACCTAGAACCTAGAACCTAGAACCTAGAACCTAGAACCTAGGTTCTTCCTTCCTTTAAATTCCACTTGCTTTTTATCCTTAAAAGCGTAGAATACGCGAGCTTTTCTGTCCCTTATGGCAGGAAGTGTCTGGAAAATTCGTTTTAACACTTAATATAAAGAGGACGATATGGTTACCATTCGTTTAGCTCGTGGTGGCGCTAAGAAGCGTCCATTCTATCAGGTTGTTGTTGCAGATAGCCGTAACTCTCGCGATGGTCGTTTCATCGAGAAAGTTGGTTTCTTCAACCCAACAGCACAAGGTCAAGCTGAGAAATTACGCTTAGACCTAGATCGTATCAACCATTGGGTTGGTCAAGGTGCTGGTGTATCTGATCGTGTGGCTAAGTTAGTTAAAGACGCGCAAGCAGCAGCTTAATTGCATCTTTAATTGATTTAGTAGGTAAAAGTAATTTAGTGAGTTGTTATGAATAGTGAAAATCAAATTATCTTAGGTAAAGTAGGCGCTGTTTACGGTATCAAAGGTTGGTTGAAAATTCATTCATTCACCGATGAAACTGATGCCATACTTGACTATTTTCCTTGGTCATTAAAATTAGGAAACAAAACACAAACAGTAGATATTACTGATTGGCGCAAGCACAACAAAGGCTTGATTGTAAAAGTGGGTAATATTGATGATAGAGATGAAGCGCAAGCATTAGTCGGATCTGAAATATTAATCAGTGATACGTCACTTCCAGAATTACCGCAAGGTGATTTTTACTGGCGTGATTTAATCGGCATGACTGTTGTTACCACCAAAGGTTACGACCTCGGGGTAGTTTCCGATATGATGGAAACAGGCGCTAACGATGTACTGGTTGTAAAAGCGAACCTTAACGATGGCTTTAGTAAAAAAGAGCGGTTAATTCCCTATCTTTTAGAACAAGTTGTTGAATCGGTAAGCATTGAAAATAAACAAATTTGTGTTGACTGGGACCCAGGTTTCTAACTTGTGACTAGTGTTGATTCTGGTAGTGATACTACTAAGATAAAAAAAAGCAAAATGTGGATAGGGGTGATAAGCCTTTTTCCCGAAATGTTTGACGCTATCACTGAGTATGGGGTGACAGGCCGAGCGATCCGAAGTGGGGTGATTGAGTTTCATCAATGGAACCCAAGAGACTTTACTCATGATCGACATCGCACTGTTGATGATCGTCCTTATGGCGGTGGTCCAGGCATGTTGATGATGGTGCAACCACTACGGGATGCCATAGCTAAAGCGCGAGAAACGGCTAAAGCAGATGGTAGAATTGCAAAGGTTATTTATTTGTCACCGCAGGGACGAAAGTTGGACCAAGCGGGTGTAAGTGAATTAGCAAATGATGACTGTTTGATATTTATAGCAGGTCGTTATGAAGGCATAGACGAGCGATTAATCGCGTCAGATATTGACGAAGAATGGTCGGTCGGTGATTACATTTTAAGTGGTGGTGAACTACCCGCGATGAATGTAATAGATGCCGTAGCACGATTAGTGCCGGGTGTATTAGGGCATAAAGAATCAGCAACTCAAGATTCTTTTTCGATGGGCTTACAAGGCTTATTGGATTGTCCACACTACACTAGGCCAGAAGTATTGACTACCTCGCAAGGGGATGAAATGTCAGTACCGAAAGTTTTGTTAAGCGGAAATCACGAACACATACGTTTATGGCGCCAAGAGCAATCTTTGCAAAGAACATGGACCAGAAGACCAGAACTATTAATTAACCTAGCTCTGACAGCTGAGCAGGAAAAAATGTTAGCTCTTATTAAAAAGCGAACAAAGTAGTCCACTTAGACTGTGCACACTAGGAAGAAGGTATTATGAGTAAAATTATTGACATGCTCGAGCAAGAGCAATTAAAAAAAGATCTACCAGAATACGCACCAGGCGATACTGTTGTAGTTCAAGTAAAAGTTACCGAAGGTGATAAGTCACGTCTTCAAGCATTTGAAGGTGTTGTTATTGCTGTTAAAAACCGTGGCTTACATTCTGCGTTCACTGTTCGTAAAATTTCGAATGGTGTTGGTGTAGAGCGTGTATTCCAGACACATAGCCCAATTGTTGATTCAATTGAAGTAAAACGTCGCGGTGATGTTCGTCAATCTAAACTTTACTACTTGCGTGAACGCTCTGGCCGTTCTGCACGTATCAAAGAGAAATTGGCTAAGAAGTAAAATTCTGCTAGTTAATTTTGACGATAAAAAAAGGGTGAATATTAAATTATTCACCCTTTTTGTTTTTAGGCCGTCCCCTATCCGTCCCCTAATACAGTAATGAAAAATTAGAGTTCAGCAGCTTTAACTCTAATAAATTTCTTATGACCTTTTTTATATTTTTCTGTTGTTTGAGGACTTGAATGGGCAGCTCTTTTTTGAGGATCTATACCAGCTTCATCATATAAAGAAATTAAAGCTAAGTTGCCTAAAATTTATAGTCGTGAGTTGATTAATAACTTGTTTACTCACCCCTACACCAAGGTTGAATTTATTACTCAAGACCTAAATATACACCGCAATACTGCTAGCAAATACTTGAACCAGCTGGTTGAAATTGGCCTGTTATCTAAACATAAACTAGGCAAAGATAACTATTATCTGAATAGTGGGCTTTACGATCTTTTATCAAATTAATTAACAATCAAATATTCCATACTTCTATCTCGTTTTGGGGCACTTAGCGCCTTAGGAATTAGCTTAAAATAGTGTAATTATATAATATCAGATAGCGGACTACGGACACCATTAGCTCCATGTTCAAGTACATGAGTATAAATTTGTGTACTCAACACATATATTAGATATTTAAATACCCACATAAACTAAAATGGACATGTAGCAATTGGTTTACTACCTTTATTAATTCTTGATGTTAAAATTGATAGTCCTGTGCCACATAAATTTATTA
>Ga0316207_10001190_pt1 | contig 33687 bp, 42 predicted proteins | sample 6weekpyrite_MG_FD_204943 | JGI IMG/M metagenome (GOLD analysis project Ga0316207, IMG submission 204943) | Microbial mat bacterial communities from mineral coupon in-situ incubated in ocean water Damariscotta River, Maine, United States -... | ecosystem: Environmental > Aquatic > Marine >... | reverse complement strand
CTCTGCGTCTCCGCGTCCTCTGCGTTATTTACAATATACTCAAACTTCCGACTGATACATATAAACCGGATCGCCGATTTTGAGATTATAGGCCAGTGCCGCCGTGCCCTGATTGACGGCGATTTCGACCAGGCCGTTGGCGTTGACGTACCAGAAGCCTTCGCCTTCTGCGACGGCGGAAAAAGTTTCCGCAAAACCAACATCCCGATCAGCCAGACGAATGCGCATATCCGTAGACACGTTGGCGCCTTTTAAGCCGGTCATCACGTTGCCGAAATTATCAACATAGATCGCTTCAGCCAGCTCCACCGGCCAGTTGGCAAAGCCGATATCCTCTGCCGACAGGGGGGTGAGTTCCGGCATCTTCCCGATATCCAGCATCGCAGCAACGGGGGCAAACAGATCGCGGCCGTGAAAGGTTTTTGTCAGCATTTCGGGTTGCCAGCCAATGCGCCAGAACTCCACCTGCTCTGCCTGTTTTGCGATACCATTGAACAGACCATTATCCGGGCCAACATACCAGCGGCCATCGGCTTTCATAACCAGCGGACGCCGGGCGCTGTTACCGACACCGGGATCAACAACCGCCAGTACAACGGCATCAGGCGAAATAAAACCAATCAGGGAAGCCAGCAGGTAAGCCGAAGCGCGGGGATTGAACTGTGGCGCATCATGCTGCAGATCGGTCACAGATACCGATGCTGAAATTTTATGAATAGCCGCCTTAAGCTGCCCGACATAGGCGCCCTGCCAGCCATAGTCGGTAAAAAGCAGGATCATCGCAACACCGTTCTATTCAATTATATTCACGGGCGACCGAAGCGGTAACTGTAACTGATTGAATACATATTCACGTCACTACCGCCAAGATTTTTATAGCTTTCCCATTCACCCCGGATGGCATTGCGATAGTCAAAATTGTATTTCAGACCAAGTCCATAAGTAAGATTGCTGTCATAGCTCGTCACGGATGACACATCCAGCCGATAATAGTACATACCCAGCTTGGCTACGATACTGATGGATTCAGAGACAGGTGCAAAAGCGACAAGGTTCAGCGCCACCGCTTCTTCGGTTACCTGGCCATTGGCAAAACTGCCAAGATAAACATAGGAGGCTTCAATCCCGCTATAGGTATTGTAACTAAGACCAGCAAATAACTTACCTGAGGTCACAGTCTCGTTGTAGAACTTGTCCAGTACATCATCCTTGCTGGTACCGACACCAGCGCCGACATAGGTATTGAGATTTCGTACCTTCTCAGCTGCATTCGTTGTTGAAGCAAATAAAATCAGCAGCAAAACCCATTCAAACTTCTTCATCTCCCTTTCTCCTTGTGCAAAACCCATCATAGAGCAACAGTGGGCCATCCCCGGATAACCCCAATATTCACAAGTCTAGTGCGTTCAATCCGCCGAGACAACAGATATTCAGGACTGCCTGTGCCTGAACCAGGACAAACCCGCCGCAACCTGACGGATATAAAAAACCAGACATAAAAAAACCGGGCATATGCCCGGTTTTTTTAAATTTCTGTACCCAGTCTCAGGCAGAAGCCGCTTCGCTTACACCTTCGTCCACTTCCTCGGCTACGACTGGCCGATCTACCAGCTCCACATAGGCCATCGGCGCATTGTCACCAGGACGGAAACCGCATTTAAGCACCCGCAGGTAACCACCAGGACGCTCCTTATAACGCGGACCCAGCTCTTCAAACAGCTTGGTCACAATCGCACGGTCACGCAGACGGTCAAAAGCCAGTCGGCGATTGGCGACGCTGTCAGTTTTAGCCAGCGTGATCAATGGTTCGGCCTTACCACGCAATTCCTTGGCCTTGGCCAGAGTCGTACGAATAAGTTCATGTTCAAACAGAGATGCCGACATATTGCGAAACATCGCTTTGCGGTGGCTGCTGTTACGATTAAATTTACGACCACTTTTACGGTGACGCATGGTTCTCTACCTTAAATTCTATTTAACTAAAACTTCAAAACAGCGCAAAAACTTCCGCGCTCAAATTCAATCAACTGTCCTGTTTTTCCTGCAAACTCGCAGGCGGCCAGTTTTCAAGGCGCATACCCAGTGACAGGCCACGGGTTGCAAGTACATCCTTGATCTCGGTCAGCGACTTCTTGCCAAGATTCGGCGTCTTCAGCAATTCAACTTCTGTTCGCTGAATAAGATCGCCGATATGGAAAATCTGCTCAGCCTTGAGGCAATTAGCCGAACGCACTGTCAGTTCCAGATCATCGACCGGGCGCAACAGTACAGGATCAATATCCGGTTCCTGCTCTTCAGGTTCAGCTTCTTCACGACCACGCAGATCGACAAAGGAAATAAGCTGATCCTGTAAAATTGTCGCAGCATCTCGAATAGCCTGCTCCGGTTCGATAGTGCCATTGGTTTCCAGCTCGATGATCAGTTTGTCCAGATCTGTACGCTGCTCAACACGGGCGCTGTCAACATTATAGGCAACCCGATGAATCGGACTGAAGCTCGCATCCAGCTGCAGGCGGCCAATAGGACGATCTTCTGACTCATCTGTCAGGCGCGCGCTGGCAGGAACGTAACCCCGACCCCGAACGATCTTCAGTGTCATATTCAGTTCACCGGCATCGGTCAGGTTGGCAATCACATGATCCGGATTGATAACCTCAACATTATGATCAAGCGTGATGTCACCCGCAGTAACGACACCTGCCCCCTTCTTGTTCAAGGTCAGCTTTGCTTCTGCCTCACCTTCCATGCGCATGGCGACACCTTTCAGGTTCAGCAATATATCGATCACATCTTCCTGGACGCCTTCAATAGTCGTATATTCATGCAGAACGCCTTCGATTTCTGCTTCGACAATAGCCGCGCCATCCAGAGACGATAACAGAATGCGACGCAGGGCGTTTCCCAGCGTATGACCAAAACCACGTTCCAGTGGCTCCAGTGTTATCCTGGCATGGGTTGAATCCGCTTGTTGAACATCAACAATCCGAGGTGTTAAAAATTCCGCTACAAACCCCTGCATGAATTAGCCTCTTAAAATTAAATCGACTTAAATTGAGTATCAAATGATCTCCCCGCAGGAAATCAAATAGATCACTTATTTGGAATACAATTCCACAACCAGGTGTTCATTGATGTCTGACGGCAGATCACTGCGATCAGGCACATTCTTGAAGACACCTTCAAACTTACTGGCGTTCACATCCAGCCATTCAACGACACCGCGCTGCTGCGCCGCATCAAGCGCACCTTTAATGCGCAACTGGTTTTTTGCAGATTCCGATATGGCAATCACATCACCCGCATTGATCTGGGCCGAAGGAATATTCATTTTATTGCCATTAACGGTAACCGCATTATGGCGAACCAGCTGACGGGCTTCTGAACGAGAAGCGCCAAAACCCATGCGATAAACAATATTGTCCAGACGTGATTCAAGCAGCTGCAGCAGATTCTCACCGGTCGAACCTTTCAGGCGATCAGCATCCTTATAATAGGCGCGGAACTGTTTTTCCAGCACACCATAAATGCGGCGCAACTTCTGCTTTTCACGTAACTGACCGGCGTAATCGGAAGCACGTCCACGACGCTGTCCATGCTGGCCAGGGGGAAATGCACGGTTTTCCATCGCACATTTTCCGCTATAGCACTTTTCACCCTTGATAAACAGCTTTTCGCCTTCGCGCCGGCACTGTCTGCATTTTGATCCAATATATTTAGCCACAATGATTCTCCCGCTTACACACGACGTTTCTTGGGTGGACGACAACCATTATGTGGAATGGGCGTCACGTCGGAAATATTGGTAATTTTAAAGCCTTTGGCATTCAGCGCACGTACGGCGGACTCGCGTCCCGGGCCTGGCCCCTTGACGCAGACTTCCAGATTTTTCATGCCAAATTCCTGGGCCATGGCGCCAACGCGCTCGGCGGCAACCTGGGCGGCAAAAGGCGTACTTTTACGTGAACCGCGAAAGCCCGAGCCACCGGCAGTCGCCCAGCACAGTGCATTACCCTGCCGATCGGTGATGGTTACAATGGTGTTATTGAATGAAGCGTGGATATGCGCGATACCATCGGCAATATCTCTTTTAATCTTCTTACGTGTACGACCTGACTTGGCTGCCATTTTTCAAATAACCTGAATATGTGCTTAACGTTTAATGGGTTTGCGCGGACCCTTACGAGTGCGTGCATTAGTACGGGTGCGCTGACCACGGAGCGGTAAACCACGGCGGTGACGAATACCACGATAGCTGCCCAGATCCATGAGGCGTTTAATATTCATAGAGACTTCACGGCGCAGATCACCTTCGACGGTAAACCTGGCCACTTCAGTACGCAGAGACTCTACATCAACTTCGGCCAGCTCCCCGACCCTGGTGCCTGGATTCACACCGGCTTCCGCGCAAATCTGCCTGGCGCGTGTACGACCAATACCATAAATAGCCGTCAGGGCAATTTCTGCATGCTTGTTGTCAGGTATGTTAATACCAGCTATACGGGCCATCTAGCCACTCCTAAAAATTACAATTCAACTCGAAACCCCTGACACAGGGGACACGCGAAAACGCGCAATTTTACGCGCAAAACTCAGGCTGCGCAAGCTTTCCCGGCCAAATCACTGGCCGGAAACCACCAGATTCCGGCAATATCAACCCTGGCGCTGTTTATGGCGTGGATCCTTGCAAATCACACGAACAACGCCTTTGCGCTTGATTAATTTACAGTTACGGCATAATTTTTTTACGGATGCGCGTACTTTCATGGTTCTTCTCCAAACTAAAATTTATTCTCAAACTAACCCAGCAGGCCGCCGCCCGAACCCTTCAGATTCGACTTCTTCATCAGGCCTTCATATTGGTGAGACATCAGATGCGCCTGAACCTGAGCCATAAAATCCATCACCACAACAACAATAATCAGCAGGGACGTGCCGCCAAAATAGAAAGGCACATTCCAGTAAACAATCAGAAATTCAGGCAACAAACAGACTGCCGTAATATAGGCCGCGCCGACCAGGGTCAGACGACCTAGAATAGTATCGATATATTTCGCCGTCTGTTCACCGGGGCGAATTCCAGGCACAAATGCGCCGGAACGCTTAAGATTATCTGCCGTCTCCTTGGGATTAAACATCAGGGCCGTATAGAAAAAGCAGAAAAACACAATCGCCAGCGCATATAACAGCACATACAGCGGTTGCCCGGGTGACAGCATAGTAGCCACGTCCTGCAACCAGCCCATCGCACCCTCTCCGGTTCCACCAAACCAGCCTGCCAGTGTGGCTGGAAAGAGAATGATACTGGAGGCAAAAATCGGCGGAATCACACCGGCCATATTAATCTTCAGCGGCAAATGGCTGGACTGCGCAGCATACATCTTGCGCCCCTGCTGGCGTTTGGCATAGTTAACCGTAATCCGCCGTTGCCCACGTTCCATGAAAATCACAAAGGCGGTCACGGCCAGCGCCAGTAAAAACAGCACCAGAATAAATCCGTAGCTCAGCTCACCGGTGCGTCCCAGTTCCAGCGTCCCGGCAATCGCCGCAGGCAGACCGGCGACAATACCACCGAAAATAATCATGGAAATACCATTACCGATGCCACGCTCGGTAATCTGCTCGCCCAGCCACATTAAAAACATGGTGCCGGTTACCAGTGTCACCACCGTTGTCAGATAGAAGGTATTGTGATCGATAATCACCAGTCCTTCCTGACGCGAAAGTGCGACTGCGACCCCCAGAGCCTGGAAGGTTGCCAGTCCCAGTGTCGCAAAACGCGTATACTGGGTGATCTTGCGCTTGCCTGCCGCGCCTTCCTTACTTAACTGTTCCAGCTTTGGATGCACCTTGGTCAGCAACTGGATAATAATCGAGGCTGAAATATAGGGCATAATACCCAGTGCAAACAGGGACAAACGAGACAGGGCGCCACCAGAGAACATGTTAAACATGGCCATGATGGTGCCGCTCTGCTGTTCAAACAGGCGCGCAAGCGTATCGGGATCAATTCCCGGCACGGTGATAAATGAACCAACCCGGAAAACAAGCAAGGCACCAAGCACAAACAGAATACGCTGTTTTAGCTCAGTAAATTTCCCGCCTCCAGCCGCACCCGGCAAGCCTGCTCCTTTGCCTGCCATTGTCTTAATCTTCTACCTTTCCGCCGGCTGCTTCAATCGCCTCACGCGCCCCTTTACTGACACGAATACCTTTCAGGGTCACGGATTTTTCGATCTTGCCGGAAACCATTACCTTCACATGCAGAATATTCTTGCCGATCAGGTTAGCCGCTTTCAACGCCGCCAGATCAATAACATCCGCATCAAGATTGTTCAGTTCATGCAGACGAATTTCATCCGTCACTCGACCAACACGGGAGCTGAAACCCACTTTTGGCACGCGACGCTGCAATGGCATCTGCCCGCCTTCGAAACCTACCTTGTGGTAACCACCGGAACGTGACTTCTGCCCCTTGTGACCACGGCCACAGGTCTTGCCCAGACCGGAACCAATACCCCGGCCAACACGTTTACGATTGTGTTTTGCGCCGGCGGCAGGCTTTAATGTATTCAAATACATATCTTAATTCTCCCCAACAACCTTAACCAGGTAATTGACCTTGTTGATCATGCCTCGGGTACAGGCTGTATCTTCGACTTCAACAACATGGTTCATGCGACGCAGGCCTAAACCGGTAACACAGGCTTTGTGGGAAGCCAGTCGCCCGTTCATGCTGCGTACCAGCGTTACTTTGATTTTGCCTTTCTTTGCCATGATTTTATTCCAGAATATCGTCAACCGTTTTGCCGCGCTTCGCCGCAATACTTTGAGGTGAGGACATGTTGCTCAGGCCCTCGATAGTCGCACGCACCACATTAATAGGGTTGTTTGTGCCGATGCATTTTGCCAGCACATTACGTACGCCAACCACATCAAACACGGCGCGCATCGGACCACCGGCGATAACCCCGGTACCATCAGATGCCGGTTGCATATAAACCTTGGCCGCGCCTACTTCCGAGGTAATCGGATATTGCAGAGTGCCTTCTTTTAAAGCCACTTTGCGCATATTTTTACGTGCATTTTCCATGGCCTTCTGAATCGCAATGGGCACCTCACGCGCCTTGCCTCGACCATAACCGACACTGCCATTGCCATCACCGACAACTGTCAGCGCAGAGAAACCGAAAACCCGGCCACCTTTTACAACTTTGGCAACGCGGCGAATACCTACCAGACGCTCCTGCAAGCCGTCGCTGTTCTGTTCTTTATCAAATCCAGCCATTCTATTTAACCTTATTCCAGTTTAATCCGGGTTTAAATTTTCAAACCGGCTTCGCGCGCGGCATCCGCCAGCGCCTTGACCCGGCCGTGGTATCTGAAACCTGAGCGATCAAAGGCAACAGACTCAATGCCTGCAGACTTTGCCTTTTCGGCAATCGCCTTGCCAACAACGGCTGCCGCTTCTGCATTGCCGGTATATTTAACCGATGTTTTAATATCAGTCTGCACCGTTGAGGCGCTGGCAATAACATCACCGCCATTGGCGGCAATAATCTGCGCATAAATATGTTTCGGTGTGCGAAAAACGCTCAGGCGTGGTACCGCCAGCTCACGAATCCTGGCTCGAGCCCGACGTGCACGACGTAAACGACTGTTTTTTTTATCCATTGACTTATACCTGCCTTACTTCTTCTTCGCTTCTTTGCGAACAATGTGTTCATCCGCATACTTAACACCTTTGCCTTTATAAGGCTCCGGTGGACGGAATGCGCGTATTTCTGCCGCAGCCTGACCAACACGCTGTTTATCGATACCTTTAAGAACAACTTCAGTCTGGCTCGGTGTTTCTACACTTACACCCTCGGGCAATTCATAATCAATCGGGTGTGAAAAACCCAACGTCATATTCAGCTTATTACCCTGCGCCTGGGCGCGGTAACCGACACCAACCAGTTGCAGTTTTTTCTCAAAACCCTGACTGACGCCAACGACCATATTATTGACCAGCGCCCGCGCGGTCCCACTCTGGGCGATGGCGCCACTGTGGCCTTCCCTCGGCGCCAGTGTTACCACATTATCCACCATGGAAACTTCAACAGCAGCATGCACCATATGCTCCAGGCTTCCCTTGCCACCTTTTACCGTGACAGTTTGCTCCTGGACTGTGACTTCAACACCCTTGGGCACTGTAATCGGATCTAATCTTGCCATTATCTACTTACCCTTACTGTACGTAACACAGTACTTCACCACCGCAACCTGCCTTGCGTGCAGCACGATCGGTCATCAAACCGTTTGAAGTTGAAATGATCGCGATACCCAGACCGGCCATTACCCTGGGCAGATCGTCCTTACCCTTATAAATACGCAGTCCCGGACGACTGACACGTTTAATCTTGTCAATCACGGCGTTGCCATTGTAGTACTTCAATTCAATTGTCAATGTGGGCTTGCCATCATTCTCTGACTTTGAAAAATCAGTGATATAGCCCTCAGCCTTCAACAGCTCGGCAAGAGCATGTTTCTGCTTTGAAAAAGGCATAGATACGTTTTCCTTACCGGCGCTTAGTGCATTCCGGATGCGGGTCAGCATATCTGCAATAGGATCTGTCATACTCATACTTTATTCTCTCCTGCCAATTACCAGCTGGCCTTGCGTACGCCCGGCACATCACCGCGCATAGTGGCTTCGCGCAATTTGTTACGGCAAAGACCGAATTTACGATATACCGCATGTGGACGTCCGGTTATACGACAACGGCGCTGCATGCGAACCGGGCTGGCGTTGCGCGGCAATCTCTGTAACTGCTGTTGCGCTTCGAAACGTTCCTCGTAACCGAGTTCCGGATTCTTGATAATTGCTTTCAGCTGTTTACGCTTTTCTTCGTATTTTTTCACCGTCTTAAAGCGATTTACTTCACGTGCTTTCATACTGGACTTGGCCATTTTATTCTCCTGCGCCTTTTACTGCCTTCAGAGGGAAGTTGAATGCAGTCAGTAATGCGCGCCCTTCCTCATCAGTTTTTGCAGTCGTGGTAATTGTAATATCCATGCCACGCAATGCATCAATTTTGTCATAATCAATTTCCGGGAAAATGATCTGCTCGCGCACACCCATGCTGTAATTACCCCGACCATCGAATGACTTTCCATTCAAACCACGAAAGTCACGGATACGTGGAATAGCAATATTGATCAGACGATCAAGAAACTCATACATCCGCTCACGGCGCAGGGTCACCTTACAGCCAATTGGCCAGTCTTCACGCACCTTGAACCCGGCAATAGACTTACGCGCTTTGGTAATAATGGGTTTCTGACCGGCAATAGTCGCCATATCCGAAACCGCATGTTCCAGCACTTTTTTGTCCGTCAACGCTTCACCTACACCCATGTTCAGGGTGATCTTGGTAATCCGTGGAACTTCCATTACACTTTTGTAGGCAAACTGTTCTTTCAGTTTGTCAACCACTGTATCTTTATAAAAACCTTGCAAGCGTGCCATTATTTATAACCTGAATAATCTGTCCGAATATAATATTTATCAAGCGTCAAGCACTTCGCCATTCGACTTGAAGTAACGCACTTTACGGCCGTCTTCAAGAAACTTGAAACCAAGCCTGTCAGCCTTGCCCGTTGAAGGATTGAAAATTGCCACGTTGGAAACATCCAGCGGCATTTCCTTCTCGATAATCCCGCCAGGTACACCGGCAGCGGGATTCGGCTTTTGGTGTTTTTTGACTACATTTACATTTTCGACAAAAATACGGGCATATTCAGTTACAACACGGGTAACCGTGCCGCGCTTGCCCTTGTCCTTGCCCGCGATGACAATCACATCATCACCTTTTTTAATCTTGTTCATGGCGTTCTCTACCTTCTATACACAATTCCCAGGCTACTGTTACTCAGAGTACTTCTGGCGCCAGTGAAATAATTTTCATAAAGTTCTCGGTTCGCAGTTCGCGCGTAACCGGCCCAAAGATACGGGTGCCGACAGGCTGCAACTGTGCATTCAGCAGTACTGCAGCATTAGTATCAAAACGGATCACCGAGCCATTCGGGCGACGCACGCCCTTGCGGGTGCGCACAACCACAGCATTGAAGACCTCACCTTTCTTGGCCTTGCCGCGAGGAATAGCTTCCTTGACGCTCACCTTTATCACATCACCAATTCTTGCATAACGGCGTTTTGATCCGCCTAATACTTTAATACACTGCACCCGACGCGCACCGCTGTTATCTGCGACCTCGAGAGTTGTTTGCATCTGGATCATAAGTGACTCCGCTAAATCCTGTAATTTTCTCTATTAATGCGAATGCGCGTTAAATAACCGGCGCCTTTTCAACTACCGTTTCCAGTTTCCAGCACTTGTTTTTGGAAATTGGACGACAGGAGCTGACTATAACCAGATCACCTTCATTGCATTCATTCGCTGCGTCATGCGCAAACAGTTTGCTTGAACGCTTGATATATTTGCCGTAAACAGGATGTTTGACCTTGCGCTCAACCATCACAGTAATCGACTTGTCCATTTTGTTGCTGACAACGCGCCCTGTAACTGTGCGCTGAACTTTTGCTTCTTCACTCATTCTGCTTTACCTGCTTTTTCGTTCAGGACGGTTTTAACGCGCGCAATGTTACGGCGCACAGCTTTCATCTGATGCGGGCGGGCCATCTGCCCGGTCGCCCTTTGCATACGCAGATTGAACTGTTCACGCGTCAGACTCAGCAGTTCCGCATTGAGTTCTTCTGCTGTTTTTTCACGTAATTCTGTCGCATTCATTAGAGCACCGTCCTGCTAACAAAAGTGGTTTTAATCGGCAACTTGGCAGCCGCCAGACGGAAAGCTTCGCGTGCGATCTCTTCCGACACACCTTCCATTTCATAGAGCATGCGGCCAGGCTGAATCTGGGCAACCCAGTATTCAACATTACCCTTACCTTTACCCTGACGAACTTCCAGAGGTTTTTTGGAAATAGGCTTGTCTGGAAAAATACGGATCCAGATTTTACCGCCACGCTTGATGTGGCGAGTCATCGCCCGGCGTGCGGCTTCAATCTGGCGCGCGGTAATTCTTCCACGGCCGGTTGATTTCAGACCAAACTCACCAAAGCTTACCTTGTTGGCGCGGTTGGCAAGGCCGCGGTTGCGACCTTTTTGCTGTTTACGAAATTTTGTACGTTTTGGCTGCAGCATGATTCAGACTCCTTTAACCGGCGGCAGCCTTCGCGGATTCAGTTTCGGCTTCTTCTTTAGCGCCAATAACTTCACCCTTGAAGATCCAGACCTTCACACCGATGATGCCGTAGGTTGTTTTAGCTTCGGCAACACCATAATCAATATCAGCACGCAGGGTATGCAAGGGCACGCGGCCTTCACGATACCATTCGGTACGCGCAATTTCCGCACCATTCAGGCGCCCGGCAACGTTGATACGAATGCCCTGCGCGCCCAGGCGCATGCTGTTCTGTACTGCACGCTTCATCGCCCGGCGGAACATGATGCGACGTTCGAGCTGCTGTGCAACACTCTCTGCAACCAGTGTTGCATCAAGTTCGGGCTTGCGAATCTCTTCAATGTTCATACGAACATGGGCCAGCCCCATCATCCTGGTGACTTCATTTCGCAGGCGCTCGATATCTTCACCTTTCTTACCAATCACCAGGCCGGGACGTGCGGTGTGAATAGTAATAGTGGCATTACCGGTGGTGCGTTCGATCTGGATACGGCTGACCGAGGCATGCGCAAGTTTCTTTTTAATGAACGCGCGCACTTCAAGATCGGCATTCAACATATCCGGGTAGTCCTTCGAATTGGCGAACCACTTGGAAGTCCAGTCCTTGACAATGCCAAGGCGAATACCTGTAGGATGTACTTTCTGACCCATAATCGCTCTCTTATTTTTCCGCAACGGTCACGGTAATGTGACTCGTGCGTTTGAAAATGTGGTTAACAGAACCTTTGGCGCGGGCTCTCCAGCGCTTCAAAGTCGGCCCTTCGTCAACGAAAATGCGCTCAACCTTCAGCTCATCAATATCAGCGCCTTCGTTATGTTCGGCATTGGCAATTGCTGACTCCAGCACTTTCTTGATGATTGTGGCCGCCTTTTTCGGGCTGAAGGTCAGCGTCTGTAACGCTTCTTCAACAGGAAGACCACGAATCTGGTCGGCTACAAGACGACTTTTCTGAGCGGAAATCCGCGCATGTCTTAATTTTGCTGCAACTTCCATTCTCTTCCTTACCTCGATTTCTTGTCAGCGATGTGACCACGATAAGTACGAGTGGGTGCAAATTCGCCCAGCTTGTGGCCAATCATGTTCTCGGAAATCAACACTGGCACATGCTGCCTTCCATTGTGCACAGCGATGGTCAGACCGATCATGTCAGGAATGATCATCGAACGACGAGACCATGTCTTGATCGGTCTTTTTGAGTTGGCGTCAATTGCGGCCTTCACCTTTTTCATAAGGTGCAAATCAATAAAGGGGCCTTTTCTGATAGAACGTGGCACTGTTATTTACTCGCTGTAAGTTAATTCAAATAAAATTATTTCTTGTTACGACGACGTACGATCATGTTATCGGTACGTTTGTTCTTGCGGGTCTTGTAACCCTTGGTCGGCACACCCCAGGGCGTAACCGGGTGACGGCCGCCGGAAGTACGACCTTCACCACCACCATGCGGGTGATCAACCGGGTTCATGGCGACACCACGAACAGTCGGGCGCACACCGCGCCAGCGACTGGCGCCGGCCTTACCCAGCTTGCGCAGGTTGTGCTCAGAATTACTTACCGTGCCAATCGTGGCGCGGCAATCCGCCAGAACCTTGCGCATTTCACCTGAACGCAAACGCAGGGTGGCATGCGAACCTTCACGTGCAACAAGCTGCACGGAGGTGCCGGCGCTGCGCGCCATTTGTGCGCCCTTGCCCGGTTTCAGTTCAACCGCGTGAACGGTCGTACCGACAGGAATATTGCGCAGCGGCAGACAGTTGCCCACCTTAATCGGCGCATCCGGACCGGAAACCAGGCTGTCACCGATCTTCACGCCCTGCGGCGCAAGAATGTAACGGCGTTCACCATCGGCAAACAACAGCAGCGCAATAAAGGGGCTGCGGTTTGGATCATATTCCAGACGTTCTACCGTACAGGGAATAGAATCCTTGTTGCGTTTGAAATCGATAACGCGGTAATGCTGCTTGTGCCCACCGCCTTTATGGCGCGTGGTAATCCGGCCCTTGTTATTACGTCCACCGGTTCTGGATTTCTTTTCCAGCAGCGGCGCATAGGGTTCACCCTTGTGCAGTTCCGGATTAACAACTTTAACAACAAAGCGGCGCCCCGCGGATGTTGGTTTTGATTTGACGATTGCCATCTTTACTTTTCCCGTAACCCTTATTCTGCACCAACGAAGTTAATATCCTGACCTTCTTTCAGGCGGATATAGGCTTTTTTCCAGTCTTTACGACGACCCGTGCCACGCTGCGTGCGCTTGACCTTGCCTTTCACATTGGCAACCTGAACGGACTCAACATCCACTTCAAACATCATTTCGACGGCCTGCCTGATCTCGGTTTTGCTGGCATCGTTAACTACCTTGAATACAACCTGATTGTGACTGTCGGCAACAATGCTGCTTTTTTCCGAGACATGCGGCCCCAGCAGCACATTCATCAAACGTTCCTGACTCATACCAGTGACTCCTCAAGCTTCTTGATTGCAGATACTGTCATCAGCACCTTATCAAAGCGCACAAGGCTGACCGGGTCGATATAACCCACTTCGCATATTCCAACCTTGAACAAGTTCCGCGCAGACAGAAACAGTGCTTCGTTCAGATCGTGCGTAATCAGCAGCACCTTTTCCACGCCCAGAGCATCGAGTTTGGCGGCCAGCTCTTTCGTTTTTGGCGCTTCCATCTTGAAATCATCAATAACGAGCAAGCGCTCCGTCCGCAGCAGCTCCGAGAAAATCGAACGCATCGCAGCACGATACATTTTTTTATTCAACTTTTTCGAGAAGTCCTGAGGCCTGGCCGCGAAGGTAACACCACCACTGCGCCAAATCGGGCTGCGAATTGTACCAGAACGTGCGCGCCCTGTCCCCTTTTGTCGCCATGGTTTTTTACCACCACCACGCACTTCAGAACGGGTTTTCTGCGCCCGGGTGCCAGAACGGGCGCCCGCCAGATAGGAGGTCACGGCCTGATGCACCAGATCTTCATTAAAATCGGCGCTGAAAATTGCTTCAGGAAGATCGACGGTTTTCTTTGAAGTCTTGCCGGTTGCTGTTGTTAATGCTAATTCCATCGTCTCTTCCCCTTATGCCTTGACCGCAGGACGAACAATCACGTTGCCGCCCTTGCTGCCTGGAACCGCACCTTTAACCAGTAGCAGGTTCCGTTCACCGTCAACGCGCACCACTTCGAGGTTCTGGGTGGTGCGTTTCACCGAACCCATGTGACCAGCCATTTTCTTGCCCTTGAATACGCGACCCGGAGTCTGACACTGGCCGATGGAACCCGGCGCACGGTGCGACAGCGAGTTACCGTGGGTGGCATCCTGCATAGCGAAATGATGCCGTTTAACACCACCCGCAAAACCCTTACCAATGCTGGTTCCGGTTACATCCACTTTCTGGCCGGCTTCAAATATATCAACCTTGATCTCAGACTTGAGCTCAAGATCTTCACCTTCACTATCGTCCAGTCGAAATTCCCAGAGACCGCGCCCGGCTTCAACACCGGCTTTGGCAAAATGCCCGGCCATGGGTTTTGTTACCCGTTTGGCTCGACGGCCGCCGGTTGTTACCTGCACAGCACGATAACCATCTGTTTCACCTGTTTTGACCTGAGTCACCTTGTTGGGCTCAACCTCAATGACCGTCACAGGCAGGGAGCCCCCTTCCTCTGTGAAAACACGCGTCATTCCAATTTTGCGACCCACTACACCAATCGTCATTTTCTTAACTCCAGTTCCCGGTTAAATGCCAGTTCAGATTACTTATTGCAGCTGAATTTGAACATCAACGCCTGCAGCCAGATCCAGCTTCATCAGGGCATCTACCGTTTTATCTGTTGGATCAACAATATCCATCAGACGTTTATGCGTACGCAACTCATACTGATCGCGCGCATCTTTATTAACGTGCGGAGAAATCAGCACAGTAAAGCGCTCTTTTTTGGTCGGCAGGGGAATTGGCCCCTTGACCTGTGCGCCAGTGCGCTTTGCTGTTTCCACGATCTCACGAGCTGACTGATCAATCAGACGATGATCAAATGCCTTGAGACGTATACGGATATTCTGATTCTTGCTCATTTACTTCACCTTTAAATTCAAGGGACGAGTTGCCAGGGACGAGTGGCGAGGAAAACCTGGTCACTCAACCCTTGCAACCGATCACTCGATAACTTTGGATACTACGCCGGCGCCTACAGTGCGTCCGCCTTCACGAATCGCAAAGCGTAAGCCTTCTTCCATCGCAATCGGCGCTATCAGCGATACCGTCATCTTCACATTATCTCCCGGCATCACCATCTCAACACCTTCCGGTAAATCACAGGCGCCGGTGACGTCCGTGGTGCGGAAGTAAAACTGCGGGCGGTAGTTGCTGAAAAACGGCGTGTGACGGCCACCTTCATCTTTGCTCAGAACGTAAACTTCACATTCAAATTTGGTATGCGGTGTAATCGAACCCGGCTTCGCCAGCACCTGACCACGTTCCACGTCTTCACGCTTGGTGCCACGCAGCAATACGCCTACGTTGTCACCCGCCTGGCCCTGGTCCAGCAGCTTGCGGAACATTTCAACACCGGTACAGGTGGTCGTGGTGGTATCTTTGATGCCGACAATTTCAATTTCTTCGCCAACTTTAATGATCCCGCGCTCAATACGTCCGGTCACCACCGTGCCACGTCCGGAAATCGAGAACACGTCTTCGACCGGCATCAGGAAGTCGCCATCAATCGCCCGTTCCGGCTCAGGAATGTACTCATCCATCGCCTCTACCAGCTTGATAATCGACGGCACACCTATATCAGACGTGTCGCCTTCCAGCGCTTTCAATGCTGAACCGGTAATAATCGGGGTGTCGTCACCCGGAAATTCGTAGGAATCCAGCAGCTCACGAATTTCCATTTCAACCAGTTCCAGCAGCTCTTCATCGTCAACCATGTCCGCCTTGTTCATATAAACAAGGATATACGGTACGCCAACCTGACGACTCAGCAGAATGTGCTCACGCGTCTGCGGCATCGGACCGTCCGCCGCGCTTACCACCAGAATCGCGCCGTCCATCTGCGCCGCACCGGTGATCATGTTCTTTACATAATCCGCATGGCCCGGGCAATCTACATGTGCGTAATGGCGTGTGTCACTTTCGTATTCAACGTGCGCCGTCGCAATCGTGATACCACGCGCGCGTTCTTCCGGCGCACTATCGATGTTCGCGTAATCCTTGAATTCGCCACCGTGCTTCTCCGCCATCACTTTCGTGATCGCCGCAGTCAAGGTCGTCTTACCATGGTCAACGTGGCCAATCGTGCCTACATTGACATGGGGTTTTGTTCGTTCAAATTTTTCCTTGGACACCGTTATACCCTCTTAATCTCAAATTCTAGTGGCTATGATACTTTCTTAATTACTTCGTCTGCGATACTCGCAGGGGCTTCTGCATACTTCTCGAATTCCATGCTGTAGGTTGCACGGCCCTGAGTTGCAGAACGCAGGTCGGTGGCATAACCAAACATTTCAGCCAGTGGAACTTCGGCCTTGATGTTTTTGCCTGATGGAATATCCTCCATCCCCTGGACAATGCCACGGCGGCGATTAAGGTCGCCCATAACATCACCCATATAATCTTCCGGGGTCACCACTTCCACCTTCATCACAGGCTCAAGCAGCGCCGGATCAGCCTTCCTGGCGCCTTCCCTGAAACCCATCGAACCGGCAATCTTGAAGGCCATTTCAGATGAATCCACTTCATGGTAGGAACCGTCATACAGGGTTACCTTGACATCAACCACCGGGAAACCGGCAATCACGCCGTTTTCCATCTGCTGCTGAATGCCTTTATCCACTGCAGGAATATATTCTCTGGGCACCGCGCCACCGACAATTTCATTCACAAATTCATAGCCTGTACCTGCAGGCTGTGGCTCCAGTCGCAGGCGCACATGGCCGTACTGGCCGCGACCACCGGACTGACGTACAAATTTACCCTCGGCTTCAACCGACTTGCGAATAGTTTCACGGTAGGCCACCTGCGGCGCACCCACATTAGCGTCAACACCAAACTCACGCTTCATGCGATCAACAATAATATCCAGGTGCAGCTCGCCCATGCCAGAGATAATGGTCTGACCTGATTCTTCGTCACTGTGCACACGGAAAGATGGATCTTCCTGCGCCAGCTTGGACAGAGCAACGCCCATCTTTTCCTGATCCACCTTGGTCCGTGGTTCAATCGCGACTGAAATAACCGGTTCCGGAAACTCCATCCGTTCCAGGACAATCACATTATCCATATCACACAGGGTGTCGCCGGTAGTAACATCTTTCAGGCCCACAGCAGCGGCAATATCACCGGCGCGAACCTCTTTAATTTCTTCACGGCTGTTAGCGTGCATCTGCACAATACGGCCAATACGTTCTTTCTTGCCACGCACTGAATTCAGCACAAAACTGCCTGACTCCAGCACTCCGGAATAGACCCGAAAAAAAGTCAGTGTGCCGACAAAAGGATCGGTGGCAATCTTAAAGGCCAGTGCAGAAAAAGGCTCGTCATCCGAAGCATGACGCTCGGCTTCAGTATCCTTACCATCGTCCAGCACACCCTTGATAGCCGGCACATCAATCGGTGAAGGCATCAACTCGACAACCGCATCCAGCATTGCCTGCACGCCCTTGTTTTTAAACGCGCTGCCGCACAGACAGGGAATAATTTCATTGTTCAGGGTACGAATGCGCAGTCCCTGTTTAATTTCTTCTTCGGACAGATCACCTTCATTAAGGTACTTGTCCATCAATTCTTCACTGGCCTCAGCGGCGGCCTCCAGCATCTGCTCGCGCAACTTTTTACACTGCGCCTGCAACTCTTCCGGAATCTCGTGCGCTTCATAGGTCACGCCCATGTCCGCTTCATTCCAGTAGATGGCTTTCATGCGCACCAGATCCACCAGGCCTTCGAAATTTTCTTCGCTGCCGATATTCATCTGAATCGGCACGGCATTGGCGCCCAGGCGATCTTTAATCTGTTCAACTACACGCAAAAAATCAGCGCCCGCGCGATCCATCTTGTTGACGAAAGCCATACGCGGCACGCCGTATTTGTCCGCCTGACGCCAGACGGTTTCGGATTGCGGTTCTACACCGCCGACGGCGCAAAACACCGCACAGGCGCCATCAAGTACGCGCAGGGAACGCTCAACCTCAATGGTAAAATCAACGTGCCCCGGCGTATCAATTATATTGATGCGGTGTTGGGGGAACTGTTTGTCCATTCCCTGCCAGAAACAGGTGGTTGCCGCCGAAGTAATGGTGATGCCACGCTCCTGTTCCTGCTCCATCCAGTCCATCGTCGCGGCGCCATCATGCACTTCACCGATCTTGTGCGAGATACCGGTGTAGTACAGGATACGCTCAGTCGTTGTCGTTTTACCGGCATCAATATGAGCCATGATGCCGATATTACGATAGCGTTCGATGGGGGTTTGGCGTGCCACTTTCGTTCAGCCCTGTTAGGGGACAATCTCCTCAAAATAATTCGTCACGTTACCAGCGATAATGTGCAAAGGCTTTATTGGCCTCCGCCATGCGGTGTGTATCTTCACGCTTCTTCACTGCGCTGCCGCGATTCTCGGAAGCATCCATGATTTCACCGGCCAGGCGCGCGCCCATGCCTTTTTCACTGCGCTTGCGTGCAGCTTCCACCAGCCAGCGCATTGCCAGCGCATTGCGACGGTTAGGACGAACCTCGACCGGCACCTGATAGGTGGCGCCACCGACCCGGCGGGATTTCACTTCAACGATGGGGCGTACATTTTCCAGTGCTTTTTCGAAGGCTTCTACGCCATCTTCCGTCTTCTTGCGTTCGGCAACAGTGTCCAGCGCCCCGTAGACAATTTTTTCCGCCACGGATTTTTTGCCGCTCAGCATCAGAATATTGATGAACTTTGCAATCACCGTCGATTTGAACTTCGGATCCGGCAAGATTTCTCTTTTTGCTGCTACACGCCTTCTAGCCATTTAACTATTCCTGATTTCTCAATGTTTACTGGAACAAATTGCTCCAGGTAGTTGCTCTGCTTAAGATTTGGGTCGTTTGGCGCCGTACTTCGAACGCCCTTTACGACGATCGCTGACACCCGAGGTATCCAGTGAGCCGCGCACAGTGTGATAACGCACACCCGGTAAATCCTTGACACGACCGCCGCGAATCAGCACCACCGAGTGCTCCTGCAGGTTATGTCCTTCACCACCGATATAGGTTGTCACTTCAAAACCATTGGTCAGGCGTACACGCGCAACCTTACGCATCGCCGAGTTCGGTTTTTTCGGGGTGGTGGTATATACGCGAGTGCACACTCCGCGCTTCTGTGGGCAGGCCTCAAGCGCCGGAACGTTGCTTTTTTCCAGCTTGCGCTTGCGCGGCTTGCGTACCAATTGGTTAATTGTGGCCATAATTCGTTTAACTCCAGAAAATAAACGACAGGCTCGAGCCTCGATTTCAATATCAAGGGCCGACCTGTCGTAAGGCGCGAGATTTTAGTTAATCCTGGCGAATTCTGCAACCGGATCCCTGCGAAAAAGCAGATCTTTTTCCCATAAAGCGGAGAAAGGTGAATTTACGCCCCGAGATCGAACAAAATTCTCAAAAATATAAAAAAACCGGCGCCTCCCGGAGCCGGCTTTTCTTCGTCCATCCAGCCGTCCGGCAAAATCTGACCGGACGAATTCAGGCTTGGAGATGAATCAGCTCTGTTCGCTGGATTCCGTACTGGACTCCGCACCAGATTCTGAACTGGAGGATTCTGTAGAACTGGCCATGGCGGACTGGATTTCTGAATCCAGCATTTCATTGGCCGTCTCTACCAGCATCTCCTTCGACGTCTCGAGCAGTATTTCCTCCGGCGCCATCATCTCCTGCCGCTTGCGGCGACGTTCGGCATGGTAAGCCTGCCCGGTACCTGCCGGAATCAAACGACCGACAATGACGTTCTCCTTGAGGCCACGCAGATCATCGACCTTACCGCTCACGGCCGCTTCGGTCAGCACCCGAGTAGTTTCCTGGAAGGACGCCGCCGAAACGAAGGATTCAGTCGCCAGCGAGGCCTTGGTAATGCCCAGCAACATTTCGTTGAACAGCGCCGGCTGCTTGTCCGCCGCCCTGAGGCGCTCGTTTTCCTCCAGCAAACGGGCGCGATCAACCTGCTCGCCCTTGAGGAACGAACTGTCTCCGGGGTGACTGATTTCAACCTTGCGCAGCATCTGGCGAACAATGACTTCAATATGCTTGTCATTGATTTTCACACCCTGGAGGCGATAAACGTCCTGCACTTCCTTGACGATGTAACGGGCCAGCTCTTCGACACCCAGCAGGCGCAGGATATCGTGCGGATTCGGTTCGCCTTCGGCAATCACTTCGCCCTTCTCGACCTGTTCACCCTCAAAGGTGGTGACATGACGCCACTTGGGAATCAGCGCCTCGTACACCTCGCCTTCTGTCGGCGTAATCACCAGCCGCTGCTTGCCCTTGGTTTCCTTGCCGAAACTGACCACACCACTGATTTCCGCCAGAATGGAGGGTTCCTTGGGCTTGCGCGCCTCGAACAGATCCGCCACTCGAGGCAGGCCACCGGTAATGTCACGGGTTTTTGAGGATTCCTGTGGAATACGCGCTACCGCATCACCCACACCTACCTTGTCGCCATCTTTCAAACCGATAATGGCGCCTGCCGGCAGGTTGTAGTGCGCCGGGATATCGGTGCCGGAAATCATCAGATCGCTACCGTCTTCAGTAACCAGTTTCACCATTGGCCGTAGATCCTTGGCCGCCGTGCCGCGCTGTTTCGGATCCGTCACTTCCAGACTGGTCAGACCGGTGACTTCATCTACCTTGGTCTGTACGGTTACACCTTCGACGATATCGACAAATTTCACGATACCCGCTTCTTCCGTAATAATTGGATGGGTGTGCGGATCCCAGCTGGCGACAATCTGCCCGGCTTCACAGGGATCGCCATCGTTGGCGGTAATCACCGCGCCATAGGGCACCTTGTAGCGTTCACGCTCACGACCACGTTCATCCAGCACGGTAATTTCACCGGAGCGGGAGACGGCGACATTATTGCCGGAAGCGTGCTGCACGGTTTTCATATTGTGCAGGCGCACGGTGCCGGTGCTCTTGATTTCAATATTATTGGCGGCGGCAGCTCGACTTGCGGCGCCACCGATGTGGAAGGTGCGCATGGTCAGCTGGGTGCCCGGCTCGCCGATACTCTGTGCCGCGATAACACCTACGGATTCACCCTGGTTGACCCGGTGCCCACGCGCCAGATCACGACCGTAACAGGCCGAACAGACGCCATAATGGTTTTCACAGGTGATTGCTGAGCGCACCAGCATGTGATCGACGCCCATACCATCCAGCCGTTCAACCCATTTTTCATCCATCAGGGTGCCGGCCTCAATCAGCACTTCGTCGCTATCCGGCGCCAGCACGTCACGCGCGACAACCCGGCCCAGCACCCGTTCACTCAATGGCTCAACCACATCGCCGCCCTCAATCAGGCTGGCCAGCAACAGGCCGTTCTCGGTGCCACAGTCCTCCCCGTCGATGACCAGATCCTGGGACACATCCACCAGACGGCGGGTGAGGTAACCGGAGTTGGCGGTTTTTAACGCGGTATCGGCCAGACCTTTACGCGCGCCGTGGGTAGAAATGAAGTACTGCAATACCGACAGGCCTTCGCGGAAGTTGGCGGTAATCGGCGTTTCAATAATGGAGCCGTCCGGCTTGGCCATCAGGCCGCGCATGCCGGCCAGCTGGCGAATCTGCGCGGCTGAACCACGCGCGCCGGAGTCCGCCATCATAAACACCGAGTTAAAAGATTTCTGTTTGACCTCGTTGCCATCCCTGTCGAGCACGGTTTCGGTGCCCAGCTTCTCCATCATGGAATTGGCAACCTGATCATTGGTGCGCGACCAGATATCCACGACCTTGTTGTAGCGTTCACCCATGGTCACCAGACCTGATGTGTACTGTTCCTGGATCTCGTGAACCTCGGCTTCCGCCGCCGCCAGAATGGTGTATTTTTCTTCCGGAATAACCATGTCTTCGATACCAAAAGACACCCCGGCGCGGGTTGAATAGGCAAAGCCCATGTACATCAACTGATCGGCAAAAATGACCGTATCTTTCAGGCCGTTTTCACGATAGCAGGTGTTGATAAGACTAGAGATAGCCTTCTTCTTCATATCCTGATTGAGGATATCGAAGGAAATACCATCGGGTACGATGTCCCAGAGCAGGGCGCGACCGGCCGTCGTATCCTTGAGGCTTCTACTCTCTGTACGATTACCTTCCTCATCAACAGAAACTTCGGTAATTCGCACCTTGACCTTCGCCTGTAATGCCACCACGCCGGTGTTGTAGGCGCGATGCACTTCCTTGACGTCACGGAAAACCATGCCTTCGCCTTTGGCGTTAACGGATTCACGGGTCATATAGTACAGCCCCAGCACCACGTCCTGAGAAGGCACGATGATCGGCTCACCATTAGCCGGCGAGAGGATGTTATTGGTCGACATCATCAGGGTGCGCGCTTCCATCTGCGCCTCGATCGACAACGGTACATGCACCGCCATCTGGTCACCGTCAAAGTCGGCATTGAAGGCGGTACAGACCAGCGGGTGCAGCTGAATAGCCTTGCCTTCAATCAGGGTAGGCTCGAAAGCCTGAATGCCCAGGCGATGCAGGGTCGGCGCACGGTTGAGCATCACCGGATGTTCACGGATGACTTCTTCGAGAATATCCCAGACTTCCGCTCCTTCCTGTTCGACCATTTTCTTGGCCGCTTTAATCGTCGTCGCCAGGCCACGCAGTTCCAGTTTGCTGAAGATGAAAGGCTTGAACAGTTCCAGCGCCATTTTCTTCGGCAGACCGCACTGGTGCAGCTTCAGGGTCGGTCCAACCACGATCACGGAACGACCCGAGTAATCCACGCGTTTGCCCAGCAGGTTCTGGCGGAAACGGCCCTGCTTGCCCTTGATCATGTCGGCCAGAGATTTCAGAGGACGCTTGTTGGAACCGGTAATGGCGCGGCCACGGCGACCGTTATCCAGCAGCGCATCCACAGATTCCTGCAGCATGCGTTTTTCGTTACGCACGATGATGTCCGGCGCATTCAGATCCAGCAGACGGCGCAGACGGTTATTACGGTTAATCACCCGACGATAGAGATCGTTGAGATCGGAGGTGGCAAAACGCCCGCCTTCCAGCGGCACCAGCGGCCGCAGCTCCGGCGGCAAGACCGGCAATACGGTCATGACCATCCACTCGGGCTTGTTGCCGGATGCCATAAATCCTTCCAGCAGTTTCAGGCGCTTGCCGAGTTTTTTCAGCTTGGTCTCGGACTTGGTGGCGCCCATGGCTTCCTTGACTTCTTCACAGGCCTTTTCCAGGTTCAGCGAACTCAGCAATACCTGGATCGCCTCGGCGCCCATGCGCGCGTCAAACTCATCACCGTATTCTTCGATCGCTTCGAGATAGGTTTCATCCGTCAGTAACTGGCCGCGTTCAAGCTCCGTCATACCCGTATCAACCACGACAAAGGCTTCGAAATACAGCACCCGCTCGATATCACGCAGGGTCATATCCAGAATCAGGCCCATGCGCGAAGGCAGCGACTTGAGGAACCAGATGTGTGCGACCGGGCTGGCCAGCTCAATGTGGCCCATACGTTCACGGCGAACCTTGGCAAGCGTGACTTCAATACCGCACTTCTCGCAGATTACGCCGCGGTGCTTGAGGCGTTTGTATTTACCGCAAAGACATTCGTAATCTTTGACCGGGCCAAAAATCTTGGCGCAGAACAGACCGTCGCGCTCAGGTTTGAACGTGCGGTAGTTAATGGTCTCCGGCTTTTTAACTTCGCCATAGGACCATGAACGAATTTTCTGCGGTGAGGCAAGACCGATACGAATCGCATCAAAGTCTTCCATCTGTGTCTGCTGCTTGAGGATCTTGAGTAGATCTTTCACGTTGTCACTCCTAAATTAAGGGACGAGTTACGAGGGACGAGTGATGAGAAAAGGCGTTTGCCTCGTCCCTTGTCACTCGTCCCTCGTCCCTGAATTAATCCTGTTGTTCCAGTTCGATATCGATACCCAGCGAACGGATTTCCTTCAGTAATACATTGAAGGACTCCGGCATGCCGGCTTCCATATAATGGTTGCCATCGACGATGTTCTTGTACATCTTGGTACGGCCGTTGACGTCGTCGGATTTTACCGTCAGCATTTCCTGCAGGGTATAGGCGGCGCCATAGGCTTCCAGCGCCCAGACTTCCATTTCACCGAAGCGCTGGCCACCGAACTGGGCCTTACCACCCAGCGGCTGCTGGGTTACCAGACTGTAGGGGCCGGTCGAGCGCGCATGCATCTTGTCATCGACCAGATGGTTGAGCTTGAGCATGTACATGTAACCCACAGTCACAGGACGCTCGAACTCTTCACCTGTACGACCATTGATCAATCGGGTCTGACCACTGACAGGCAGATCCGCCAGCTCCAGCAACTGTTTGATATCACTTTCCTTGATGCCGTCAAATACCGGTGTGGCCATGGGTACGCCGTCACGCAGATTGTGCGCCAGCTCCATGATTTCCTCATCCGTGAAAGATTTCAGATCTTCATGCTGACCCTCTGTCCTGTTATAGATTTCATCCAGGAACTTGCGCACATTGGTGATTTTTTCCTGTGCCCGAAGCATGGCGTTGATCTTTTTACCCAGTCCTTTGGCGGCCCAGCCCAGGTGAGTTTCCAGCACCTGCCCCACGTTCATGCGTGAAGGCACGCCCAGCGGGTTGAGGACGATATCCACAGGTTCGCCGTCTTTGGTGTGCGGCATGTCTTCGACCGGTACGATCATGGAAATCACACCCTTGTTACCGTGACGCCCCGCCATCTTGTCACCCGGTTGCAGCCGGCGTTTTACCGCCACATGCACCTTGACCATTTTCAGTACGCCCGGCGCCAGATCGTCACCCGAGGTCAGCTTGCCGCGTTTTTCCTCATATTTTTCATCGAAATCGATACGCAACTGCTTAATCTGATCGGCCATCGCTTCGAGCTGAGCATTGGCGGCATCATTGCGCAGACTGATCTCGAACCACTTTTCGCGTTCCAGTTCATCCAGATAGGCGGCAGTAATCTTGGCGCCGGCCTTCAACTGATTCGGCCCACGTTCCGCCACCTTGCCCAGCAACATGTTCTGCACACGCTGATAGGCATCGCCTTCCATGATCCGGCGCTGGTCGTTGAAATCTTTCTTCACCCGTTCGAGTTCAGATTCTTCGATAGACCTGGCGCGCGAGTCTTTTTCAAGTCCATCGCGAGTAAACACCTGCACGTCAATAACCGTACCGATCATGCCGGAGCGAACCCGCAGGGAGGTGTCCTTGACGTCACTGGCTTTCTCACCAAAAATGGCGCGCAGCAGTTTTTCTTCCGGTGTCAGCTGGGTTTCACCCTTGGGCGTCACCTTGCCAACCAGAATGTCGCCTGGTTTCACTTCGGCGCCAATATAGACAATACCCGCCTCATCCAGCTTGGCCAGCGCGGACTCACCGACATTGGGAATATCGCCGGTAATTTCCTCGGAACCCAGTTTGGTGTCACGCGCCACGCAGGTCAGCTCTTCGATATGAATGGTGGTATAGCGATCTTCCTGCACCACCCGTTCTGAAATAAGAATGGAATCCTCGAAGTTATAACCATGCCAGGGCATGAAGGCCACCAGCATATTCTGGCCCAGCGCCAGTTCGCCCATGTCGGTGGACGGACCATCGGCCATCACATCGCCGCGGGTAATTTTTTCACCCGGACGCACCAGCGGACGCTGATTGATGCAGGTATTCTGGTTAGATCGGGTGTACTTGGTGAGGTTGTAAATGTCCACACCGGCTTCACCGGCAATGGTTTCATCGTCATTGACCCGCACCACGATACGCGCCGCATCGACTGAATCCACCACACCGCCACGTTTGGCAACTACGGAAACACCGGAATCCACCGCTACCGTATGCTCAATACCGGTACCCACCAGCGGTTTCTGTGCACGCAGGGTCGGCACCGCCTGGCGCTGCATGTTCGAACCCATGAGGGCGCGGTTGGCATCGTCATGCTCAAGGAACGGAATCAGGGCTGCCGCCACCGAAACAATCTGCTTGGGCGAGACGTCCATATAATTCACCGTTTCCGGCGCTGCCATGGTGAACTCATTCTCATGCCGACAGGGCACCATTTCATCGCTAAGCCTGCCCCGGTTATCCAGCGAAGCGTTGGCCTGGGCAATCACATATTCACTTTCATCAATGGCAGACAGGTAGTCCACCTCATCGGTGACCTTGCCATTCTTGACCCGGCGATAAGGGGTTTCCAGAAAACCAAACTTGTTGGTGCGCGCGTAGACCGAGAGCGAGTTGATCAGACCAATATTCGGCCCTTCCGGTGTTTCAATGGGACAGACGCGGCCATAGTGAGTCGGGTGTACGTCACGCACTTCAAAGCCGGCGCGTTCGCGCGTCAGACCACCCGGGCCTAATGCAGAAATGCGGCGTTTATGTGTCACTTCAGACAATGGATTGTTCTGATCCATAAACTGCGAGAGCTGGCTGGAACCGAAAAATTCCTTGATCGCCGCCGAGACCGGCTTGGCGTTAATCATTTCCTGAGGCATGAGGTTGTCCGCCTCAGCCATGCTCAGGCGTTCTTTTACCGCACGCTCAACGCGCACCAGGCCGACACGGAACTGATTTTCCGCCATCTCACCGACCGAGCGAATACGGCGGTTGCCGAGGTGATCGATGTCATCCACCAGGCCCTTGCCATCACGAATGCCGACCAGGGTCAGAATCACATCCAGAATATCGGAGCTTTCACCGAACTCCTCAACCAGCTTTTTCGAAAGCTCGTCATTGCGTTTGCCGAAATAAACATGATCGTAGAGGATGCCGGTACCGGTTTCATCCTTGCGTCCGAGACGGCGATTGAACTTCATCCGTCCAACCACCGACAGATCATAACGATCATCGGTGAAGAACAGATTGTGGAACAGGTTTTCAGCCGCTTCCTTGGTCGGCGGCTCACCCGGGCGCATCATACGGTAGATTTCCACCTGCGCTTCCAGCTGGGTGGTGGTGGTGTCAATCCCCAGGGTTTTGGAAATATACGGGCCGTGGTCCAGATCGTTGGTAAAAATGGTATGGAATTGCTTGACCCCGGACTCCTTCAGCGCCTCCAGGCGCTCCGGTGTAATCTCATCATTGGCGTGCAGCACCACTTCACCGGTTTCGGTGTTAATCACATCGTGGGCGATCACTTTTTCCAGCAGATAGTCTTCGGGAACTACCAGCGTTTTTATCCCGGCCTTGTCCAGCTCGCGGATATGGCGCAGGGTAATGCGCTGGCCTTCTTCAACCAGCACCTTGTTCTTGATCTTGATGTCGAAGGTCGCCACCTCGCCACGCAGACGTTCCGGCACCAGCTTCATGCTGATACCGTCTTTGGTAAACTTGAAATCGTTGTTTTCGAAAAACAGTTCGAGGATTTGCTCGTTGTTGTAGCCCAGCGCCTTCAGCAATACGGTTACCGGCAGCTTGCGGCGGCGATCAATGCGGGTAAACAGACAGTCTTTGGGATCAAACTCAAAATCCAGCCAGGAACCACGATAGGGAATCACACGGGCATTGAACAGCAGTTTGCCGGATGAGTGGGTCTTGCCCTTGTCGTGATCGAAAAATACGCCGGGTGAACGATGCAACTGGGAGACGATAACGCGCTCGGTGCCGTTAATGACGAAAGTGCCATTATCCGTCATCAGCGGGACTTCACCCATATAGACTTCCTGCTCGCGCGTTTCTTTCAGAGTCGGCGTTTTGGCTTCCTTATCATAGATAAACAGGCGCAGGGTTACACGTAGTGGCGCAGCATAGGTTACACCACGCATCTGACACTCTTTAACATCGAATACCGGTGTACCGAGGCGGTAATCTACATAGTCGATCGAGGCATTACCAGAATAGCTGGTAATCGGAAAAACGGATTTAAACGCCGCATGCAAGCCCTTCTCTGCACGCTCTTCCTTAGGTACATCCTGTTGCAGGAAGCCACGGAACGAATCAATCTGTGTGGCGAGCAGGTAGGGAATATCGAGAATACTGGGACGACGGCCAAAATTTTTGCGAATCCGTTTCTTTTCTGTAAGCGAGTAACCCATTGGACACCTTGCATGTAACTGTTAATCTAAAATTATCTGTTGCTATAGCTGCAACAGGGAATGCACAGCGGGCCGACAATCATTACCCTGATTGTCAGCCCGTTGTGCAAACAGTTTTCGTTTTCCCGGACAAAGACGTACCGCCCGGCAGCAGCCGGTTCAGCACGTCTTTACGGAGGAAAAGAATCAAGCCTGAAGCAATCGGAATTACTTAAGTTCGACTTCAGCGCCAGCTTCTTCAAGCTGTTTCTTGACGTCTTCAGCTTCGGCTTTAGCGGCCGCTTCCTTGATAGTGGAAGGTACGCCTTCAACCATTTCCTTCGCTTCTTTAAGACCCAGGCCGGTGATGCCACGAACAGCCTTGATGACGGAAATCTTGTTACTACCAAAGCTGGTCATAACAACATCGAACTCATCTTTCTCTTCAGCAGCAGCTTCAGCACCGGCGGCAGCAGCGGGGGCAGCAGCAACAGCAGCAGCGGCAGAAACACCGAATTTTTCTTCCATTGCTTCAATCAGGTCAACCACTTCCATCACAGTCATGCCGGAAATTGTTTCCAGAATATCGTCTTTAGATACAGCCATTTTATCTCTCCTAAAACACTAAAATATACGGTTTGCAAATCTGAAGTAATAACTCAGACTTACTTGGCATCGCGAACAGCCGCGACAGTTCGAACCAGTTTGCCGGGAACTTCATTAAGAGTACGCGCCAGTTTGCTGATTGGCGCCTGCATGACCGACATCAGCATGCTGATAGCCTGTTCTTTGGTCGGCAGGCTGGCAAGGCGATCGATTTCAGAAGCAGCCAGTAACTGACCGCCAACTGACAACGCCTTAATAACCAGTTTGTCGTTCTCTTTTGAAAAATCCTTCAATACTCTTGCCGCGGAACCGGGATCTTCCTGAGAAAATGCCAGTACCAGCGGACCTATTAGAGCATCCTTCATGCAATCAAAGTCCGTCCCATCGATAGCACGCCGAGCCAGTGTGTTTTTAACCACACGCAGATAGACACCACCACTACGCGCTTTCGCGCGAAGCTCGGTCATATCTTCAGAACTCAGCCCGTTGTACTCTGCAGCAACTGCAGAGTGCGCGCTAACCGCGACTTCAGCGACGTCAGCCACAATGGCTTTTTTCTCTTCAAAACTGAGAGCCACGCGAACTTACCTCCGTTTGTAGCAAAAGACAGTTAGTATCTTTTACTGTTGGACGACGACCTCATTATTAAAACAATGAGGCCATACTTGTTTAGTGAGCTTATGCAGAAAAATCTGTTTAAGGCACACCATCTGCGCAGGCCTGAGATTTAATCCCGCAAACGAAACTTAATATCTTCGCCTTTGGTCACCTGCGGTCTTTGATGGACACTGCTCAAATGAACAACGGCCACAAAGTCTTTTAAATAAGGTGGCGAGGGACGAGGAACAAGGCTTTACCTCGTTACTCGTTACTCGTCCCTTATATAGCTAACGATGCCTGATCGATAGCGATGCCCGGTCCCATAGTTGAGGAAACCGCGACTTTTTTCATATATTGGCCTTTGGCGGAAGCCGGTTTGGCTTTTTGCAAAGCGGCCAGCAATACTTCCAGGTTCTCTTTCAGGCGTTGGCTGTCAAATTCAACGTTGCCAATGGCGCAGTGAATGATGCCGCCCTTGTCAGTGCGGTAACGCACCTGGCCTGACTTTGCATTATTAACCGCCGTTTCCACATCCGGCGTCACCGTACCCACCTTGGGGTTTGGCATCAGGCCGCGTGGTCCGAGGATCTGACCCAGCTGACCAACAACGCGCATGGCATCCGGTGTCGCGATCACGACATCAAAATCCATATTACCTTTTTTAACCTCATCCGCCAGATCTTCAAAACCAACGATGTCAGCACCAGCGGCTTTGGCTTTCTCAGCATTTTCGCCCTGCGCAAAAACGGCAACCCGCACAGTTTTACCCGTGCCATGAGGCAGTACAGTCGAACCACGGACTACCTGATCCGATTTTCGTGGGTCAACCCCCAGGTTGACAGCAACATCAACTGACTCGGTAAATTTGGCCCTGGGCAATTCCTTCAACAGATCGAAAGCTTCCGTGACGGAATAGGCTTTACCCGCTTCCACTTTCTCACGGACAAGTTTGGCTTTTTTACTTAATTTAGCCATTTACACTCCCTCCGTTTCGATACCCATACTACGGGCGCTACCGGCAATGGTGCGAACACCTGCATCCATATCAGCCGCAGTCAAATCGGGTTCTTTGGTCTTAACAATTTCTTCCATCTGTGCGCGTGTAACCGTGCCAACCTTGTCGCGGTTAGGTACACCAGAGCCTTTCTGGATGCCGGCTGCTTTCTTCAACAAAATCGAAGCAGGCGGTGTTTTCTTGATAAAAGTAAAGCTGCGATCGCTGTATACCGTAATCACAACCGGAACCGGCATGCCTTTTTCCAGACCCTGGGTCTGTGAATTGAAGGCCTTGCAGAATTCCATAATATTTACGCCATGCTGACCCAGAGCCGGGCCGACAGGCGGTGACGGATTGGCGTCCTGCGCCGGAACTTGCAGCTTAATATAAGCTTCGATTTTCTTGGCCATGTTTCACCTCTTGTGTGTGGGTACAAACGCCTGGCTAAGGCTCCCCTGTTTTTAAGTGACGAGGGGCGAGTGACAAGGGACGAGGTTTTTTTGGAATGCGCGAAGCGCATACTTCTTACCTCGTCACTCGTCCCTTGTCACTCGTCCCTGTCGAAAAAAGCACTAGCCCTTTTCGACCTGACTAAATTCTAAATCGACAGGCGTGGAGCGTCCAAAAATAGACACCTCGACGCGCAGGCGGTTTTTATCGTAATCCACTTCTTCGACGACGCCGTTGAAGTCGTTGAAGGGGCCGTCATTGATGCGAACCACTTCACCCGGCTCAAACAGAACTTTCGGCCGCGGACGTTCCGCGCCTTCCTGGACTCGATTCAGAATCGCTTCCGCTTCCTTATCGGTAATCGGCGCCGGCTTGTCGCTGGTGCCGCCGATAAAGCCCATCACCCGCGGCGTATCTTTCACCAGGTGCCAGGTATCATCATCCAGTTCCATGTGCACCAGCACATAGCCGGGGAAGAATTTGCGGTCGCTGCGGCGCTTCTGGCCATCTCGCATTTCAACCACTTCTTCAGTCGGAACGAGGATCTCTCCAAACTTGTCTTCCTGACCCTGCAGCTTGATCCGTTCTTCCAGCGCACGTTTCACATGCTGCTCAAAACCTGAATAGGCGTGTACTACATACCAACGTTGGGGCATTCGCGTTTAACCTCCTTGTCCGGTGATCAGTTTCACCGCCCAGAGTAAAAAGGTATCAAATACCCAAAGTATGAAACCCATAACGATCACCATGGCCATCACCACCAGAGTCGTTTGCGTTGTCTCCTTGCGGGTTGGCCAGACAGCCTTACGCACTTCAACGATTGCACTGCGACCATAATTCCAGGTGTCCGAACCTACCTGGGTGGTATACGCCACAAAAGCCGACAAGCCGAACACGGCAAGCAACGCCAGCACCCGGTAGAGTAATGCCTGCTCTGCATAATAATAAAAACCGACCACACCCGCTGCTATTAACAGGAGCGCGACCAGAAGTTTCAGTTTGTCTGCCATCTTAAATCCGTACGGTGCAGAAACAGCTCTGCCAGCCGACTAATTTGGCAGGCCAGGAGGGAATCGAACCCCCAACCTGCGGTTTTGGAGACCGCTGCTCTGCCAATTGAGCTACTGGCCTAATAATACGAGTGACGAGTTGCCAGGGACGAGTGGCGAGGAAAACCTGGTCACTCGGTCCCTGTTCCTCGTTACTCGATAACTTTGGATACTACGCCGGCGCCTACAGTGCGTCCGCCTTCACGAATCGCAAAGCGTAAGCCTTCTTCCATCGCAATCGGCGCTATCAGCGATACCGTCATCTTCACATTATCTCCCGGCATCACCATCTCAACACCTTCCGGTAAATCACAGGCGCCGGTGACGTCCGTGGTGCGGAAGTAAAACTGCGGGCGGTAGTTGCTGAAAAACGGCGTGTGACGGCCACCTTCATCTTTGCTCAGAACGTAAACTTCACATTCAAATTTGGTATGCGGTGTAATCGAACCCGGCTTCGCCAGCACCTGACCACGTTCCACGTCTTCACGCTTGGTGCCACGCAGCAATACGCCTACGTTGTCACCCGCCTGGCCCTGGTCCAGCAGCTTGCGGAACATTTCAACACCGGTACAGGTGGTCGTGGTGGTATCTTTGATGCCGACAATTTCAATTTCTTCGCCAACTTTAATGATCCCGCGCTCAATACGTCCGGTCACCACCGTGCCACGTCCGGAAATCGAGAACACGTCTTCGACCGGCATCAGGAAGTCGCCATCAATCGCCCGTTCCGGCTCAGGAATGTACTCATCCATCGCCTCTACCAGCTTGATAATCGACGGCACACCTATATCAGACGTGTCGCCTTCCAGCGCTTTCAATGCTGAACCGGTAATAATCGGGGTGTCGTCACCCGGAAATTCGTAGGAATCCAGCAGCTCACGAATTTCCATTTCAACCAGTTCCAGCAGCTCTTCATCGTCAACCATGTCCGCCTTGTTCATATAAACAAGGATATACGGTACGCCAACCTGACGACTCAGCAGAATGTGCTCACGCGTCTGCGGCATCGGACCGTCCGCCGCGCTTACCACCAGAATCGCGCCGTCCATCTGCGCCGCACCGGTGATCATGTTCTTTACATAATCCGCATGGCCCGGGCAATCTACATGTGCGTAATGGCGTGTGTCACTTTCGTATTCAACGTGCGCCGTCGCAATCGTGATACCACGCGCGCGTTCTTCCGGCGCACTGTCGATGTTCGCGTAATCCTTGAATTCGCCACCGTGCTTCTCCGCCATCACTTTCGTGATCGCCGCGGTCAAGGTCGTCTTGCCATGGTCAACGTGGCCAATCGTGCCGACGTTCACATGGGGTTTTGTTCGTTCAAATTTTTCCTTGGACACCGTTCTGGCCTCTCTAACAAAATGTAAATTACAAAAATTAAACTACTAATCCGTACAGGTGGTAACCACACCCCCTGCGCACTACTGGAGCCCATACCCAGAATTGAACTGGGGACCTCTCCCTTACCAAGGGAGTGCTCTACCGCTGAGCTATATGGGC
>Ga0316207_10001189_pt1 | contig 33727 bp, 35 predicted proteins | sample 6weekpyrite_MG_FD_204943 | JGI IMG/M metagenome (GOLD analysis project Ga0316207, IMG submission 204943) | Microbial mat bacterial communities from mineral coupon in-situ incubated in ocean water Damariscotta River, Maine, United States -... | ecosystem: Environmental > Aquatic > Marine >... | reverse complement strand
TAATAGATATTCTAAAAAGTTAAGGGTAAGGTCAACTTTAGCCTCTATGTTTGCATTGTTTGGCGATTGGAAACCTTCAAAAAGAACATGAATACGCTCTTTCATATTCTCTAAAAAAAGAGCCTCGTTATGCGTAGGGCTTAGTGAATCTGAACTGTTCAAAGTCGCTTTGACTTCATTATCGACTGCTTTAGTCTCTTGTGGTGTAGCTAATTCTTCTTTTGTGTGCTCCAACTCTTCAAGAGTAGAGAGAATAACATCTTTTAATTCCATAGCTTTAGTAACCACCTTTCAAATTCATTAAACTCTATAGGGTCTTCCATCTTGATAAAAAACTCCTTCATCTGTTCATTACAGCCGAGAAACTTTTTACGCATACCGCTAAGACGGCGTATCGCAATCTTAGCATCTGCATTTTTTGGATCTTTTTTTAAGATCTCTTGATAAATTTCCAAGGCCTCGTCTTTAAGACCCTGAAGTTCATAGATATTTGCAAGAGTTAGTGTTTGCATTGAGCCGCATAGTTAGCGATGATAGAGCCCATCTCACTCGTTGAACAGACCTCTTTAGCATCATACATACTAATATCTTTAGTACGGTAACCTTCACTCAATGCTTTTGAAATCGCCATATCGATCTTATCAGCAGCTGAGTGCTCATTCAGTGCATAACGCAACATCATAGATGCACTTGCTATTGTAGCAATAGGATTAGCAATACCCTGCCCTGCAATATCTGGAGCAGAACCGTGAATCGGCTCATAAACACCCACTTTGTTTCCTATTGAAGCAGAAGGAAGAAGACCAATAGAACCCGAAAGCATAGAGGCTTCATCACTTAAGATATCTCCAAAGATATTTCCAGTCAACATAACGTCAAACTGTTTGGGATCGCGTATCAACTGCATAGCAGCATTATCAACATACATATGAGAAAGTTGGACTTCAGGGTACTCTTTTGCTACCTCTTCAACTTCTTCTCTCCACAACTGACTAACATCTAATACATTTGCCTTGTCAATTGAACAGACACGTTTATCACGCTCCATAGCAGACTTAAAAGCAACATGCGCGATACGGTTGATCTCTGAACGGCTGTAAACCATTGTGTTCCAACCCTTATCCTCATCACGTCCTTTTGGCTCACCAAAATAGATACCGCCGATTAGTTCACGAACAACCATGAGATCAACACCCTTAACAATCTCCGGCTTTAAAGAACTCGCATTTACAAGTTCATCATAGACTGTGGCGGGACGAAGGTTGGCAAATACACCCAACTCTTTTCTAAAACGTAAAAGACCTGACTCGGGGCGTTTTTCACGTGGAAGGCCATCCCATTTTTCACCACCGATTGCACCAAATAGAACAGCGTCACTCTCCATTGCACATGTGATTGTCTCCTGAGGAAGAGGATCCCCGTGTACATCATAAGCGATACCGCCCATCAATACCTCTGAATACTTAAAAGAGAAGTCCTCGGTTGAAGCAATTGCATCGAGAACCTTTACCGCTTCATCAATGATTTCGGGGCCAATTCCGTCGCCTTTAATTAGTGCTATTTTATATGTTGCCATTATTTTGCCCCTTCTACTTCTTGTTTTGCAAAATTCATCAATCCGCCTGCAGCTAATAATTCCTGCATAAAAGGTGGGATAGGTGTAAATTCATATGTCTTGTTTGTTGTAAGGTTTGTAATCGTACCCGCATCCATGTCAACTTTCACTGTATCACCTTCAGTGATTTCAGCACTCTGTGGGAGTTCAAGAATAGGTAAACCCATATTAAAAGCGTTACGATAAAATATTCGTGCAAATGTCGGTGCAATAACTGCTGCCACTCCAGCTGCTTTTAGCGCAATAGGAGCATGTTCACGAGAAGAACCACATCCAAAATTATCACCTGCAACAATAATATCACCTGCTTGCATCTTGTTTACAAATTCTGGGTCAGCATCTTCCATAACGTGCTTAGCAAGTTCTTCCGGAACCGACGTGTTTAAGTATCTTGCTGCAATGATAAGGTCTGTATCGATATCCTTACCAAAGTTCCAGACTTTGCCTTCAATAGTTTGCATTAATAAATCCTGCCATAGAACATTTTAAAAATTAAAGTGTTCTGTAATTAAATTTTTGAGATTTTATCCAATTTGAAGTTCAATATAGTTTAAAAATGAGGAATAAAAGATTAATATTACTTAATAGCAACCATATTATGGCTACTATTAACGCTTAAGATTAACGACGGTTTGCAGCATCTCATCAGAAGTGGTAATCGCTTTTGAGTCAGCTTCATAAGCCCTTTGTCCCGTAATCAGTTCGGTAAGCTCAACAACAAGCTGAACATTAGAGAGCTCAAGAAAACCTTGACGCAAGGGTCCAAGTCCATTCAGGCCCGGAGTATCTTCAGTCGGAACACCAGAAGCTTCTGTCTCTAAAAAGAGTGTGTCTCCTAAAGAGTGAAGACCTGCTGGATTAATAAAGTTAATCGTTGTAATCTGACCGATTTGCGTACCTTGAGTCTGTCCCGGCTGAATAACCGTAACAATCCCATCTGTTCCTATAGAGATATCAGTAGCGTCACCCGGGACAACGACCTCAGGAAGAAGTTTGTAACCATCAGAATTTACCATCGTGCCGTTTTCATCAATTTTAAAAGCACCGTTTCTCGTGTACGATTGTGAACCATCGGGAAGTTCTATTTTAAAGAAACCCTTTCCCGTAATCGCAATATCCAAATTGTTTGATGTCTGCTTTAGGTTACCCTCGGTAAAGATCTTTGTTGTCGCAGTAGGACGTACACCCAAACCAACCTCGATACCTGTAGGTGACTTAGTGATCTGAGATGTTCCTGTTCCGGCATACTCAAGAGTCTGATACATCAAGTCTGCAAACTCAGCACGAGATGATTTAAAACCGATGGTATTAACATTGGCAATATTATTAGAGGTATTGTCAATTTGTAACTGTTGTGCCAGCATTCCGGTAGAAGCTGTATAAAGTGATCTCATCATAATTTATCCTTAGGCTCTGCTTGAAGCAATCTTATCGATTGTATCACGGTTCATTTCATTCATCTGAGTATCCATAGCTTTTTGATACATACCGACAAGTCGATGTGCCTCGATCATTCCGACCATAGATTTGATCGCATTAACATTGCTCTTTTCCAAAAAGCCTTGTGAAACTGCTCCTGAACTTGTCATGGGAGTCAGCGGATCTGCACTGTCAGGTGTAAAAAGGTTATCACCTGATGGTTTGATGTTATTCACACTCTTGGGCTCAACCAGGAAGAGTTCTTTGCCCGGTATAAAACGTTCATTTCCGGGGACAAGGTAAGAAAACTTTCCATTTTTGTCCAACTCTATATTTCCGGCATCCGTGCTAAACTCAATAAAGCTCCCGTTTTGAAAATAATCAGCCGGTAGAACCTTATGTCCCTGCTTTGTTGTTAATACACCTTCATCATTAAGGGTAAAAGCCCCATCTTTACTTAACTTTACTCCATCGGGTGTCAACACAGCAAAAAAGAGGTTTTTCTCTTTAAGAGCCACATCAAAAGTATTACCCGTTTGAGAGAAAGCACCGATACTCATGTCTCTGTACGACTCAATCACCTGAGGTACGCGAGCAACTGTTCTGTGAGTAAACTTTGCGCCCTCTTTTGTCTGGTTCTCCAGAGGAAGTTCATCCCTCTTTTCTTGATATAAGCGTAAGAAATCCCCTACGACCAAATCCTGTCTTTTGTATCCGTTAGTGTTCAAATTGGCAAGGTTATTTGCTATGTTATCCAGTCGTGAAAACTGTGCAACCATCCCGCCGGCAGCAGAATAAAATCCATTTTGCATCTGTGCTCCTTAATAATATATGATTAAGTAAGCAAATGGCATTCCAAAAATAAAATACCCTTCAGCAGACTTGCTGAAATGATTTTTCTTCAGATAAGCATGAAAATTTAGGCATATCTGTAAAAAGTTATTTTCACAGACTCATTATATAAATAAGAAGGTTTTATTTACTGCCAAATAGCCTTCTGATTTCAAGATTACAAAAAATAAAGACAAATATAGTTTTATTTAATAAATATTTCGGTATAATCCAACCTTTAATTTTCATTAAACCACACCTTCCTCAAGGAGCCCTCTTTGTCAGCAAAAGAGCTAAACAAAAATTTAGAAGAACTGTTTTCCACGCACACAGAAGATACCTGTATCACATATGAAGATATTGTAGAACTATTTGAAAAAGCACCTTCATCTGCTCAAGTAAAAAATATTGTAAAACATTCACAAAAATATAAAAAATGTCTATTTACTTCTTCAGAACATGCAAAAGTACTAAATAAAAAAGAATCAGATGCACGTCGTGCAGCACAGCAGAAAATGCTAGAGAATGCAGACAGTGAAGAGTTTGATATCATGAAGGAGCGTGAACTTCTGGAATGGTCACGTTCAGATTCACCTGTTCGTATGTATCTACGCGAAATGGGTCAGATCCCTCTTCTAACCAAAGAAGAGGAAGTCTCTATTTCTAAGCGCATCGAAGGTGGGGAAAACATCATTTTGGATGCGATCTGTTCAGTGCCTTATCTCATAGAGTTTATCTTAGATTACAAAGATCCTCTAATCAATAGAGAACGTCGCGTTAAAGAGCTCTTTAAGAACTTTGAAGATGATGGTGAAAGTGGAGATAGCAACGCGGATGAAGCAAGTGCTCCTGCTGAAGATGAATCTGGTGAAGAAAAAGAAATCAAGCTTACCGCCAAAGATAAAAAACGTGTTGAAAAAGTAGTCGCTAGCTTTAAGGCCTTGGAAAAGGCTAAAAAAGAGTGGGTAAAAGCTACTGAAAAAGAATTTCCAGAAGACAAAGATGACCTTGAACATATCTCACATCATCTAGCAGCCAGCTTTAAAAAGAAGATCTTAAAAGAACGTCTTTTAGATCTTGGACCAACGTCCAAGCTCATTAATGAATTAGTTAAATCAATGGAGACAGCTCTTCATAGTGAAGACGGTTTTGAAAAAGAGCTCAAGCGTCTTGAATACAAACTTCCACTGTTTAACGATATGCTTAAAAAGAATCATGCCCTACTGCTTGAAGATATCATCGACCTTACTAAAGAAGACGTGACTGCAAGAGTTCCAGAAGCGACTATGGTCAGCACCTACATGGAGATCAAAAAACTTATTCAGACCAATGAAGCATCAAAAGACAGCTTTGATATGGAACCTGAAAAGCTTATGGATATTCTTGAGCAGATTAAACGTGGTAAAGCAATCTCTGAAATCGGTAAAACACGTATGGCAAAGTCAAACCTGCGTCTTGTTGTCTCTATTGCCAAGCGTTATACAAACCGTGGGCTTCCATTTCTTGATCTGATTCAAGAAGGAAATATCGGTCTGATGAAGGCAGTTGACAAGTTTGAATATAAAAAGGGTTACAAGTTCTCGACATATGCAACATGGTGGATCCGTCAGGCGATTTCACGTGCAATTGCGGATCAGGCCCGAACCATTCGTATTCCTATTCATATGATCGAGACGATCAACCGTATCAATAAGATTATGCGTAAGCACCTTCAGGAAGAAGGAAAAGAGCCAGGTGTTGATGTTATCGCAAAAGAAGTGGGCTTAACAGTTGAAAAGGTTAAAAATGTTATCAAAATAACTAAAGAACCTATCTCGCTTGAAGCCCCTATCGGAAATGAAGAAGATGGACGTTTCGGTGACTTTATTGAAGACAAGAACTCAATTTCACCGGCAGACTCTATCTTAAAAGATGACCTTAAACTTCAGATCGAAGGTGTTTTAGAGCAGCTTAACGAAAGAGAGAAAGCTGTTATCAAGATGCGCTTTGGAATTATGGATGATGAAAGTGACAGAACACTTGAAGAGATCGGTAAAGAGCTAAATGTAACACGTGAACGCGTTCGCCAAATCGAATCTTCTGCTATTAAAAAGCTTAAGCACCCTAAAGTAGGTCGTAAGCTTAAAAACTATATTGAAGAATAAAAGTAACGTCCATGAACTTTTGTGAAAAATGGATCGAGTTTGATTACAATCCCTATCTGCTCTTTGATCAAAGTGGAAAAATTCTCTCTTTGAACAATGAAGCACAATATCTTCTCGGCTACACAGACCCTGCTTCGCTTTTTGAACTGGCCATAACCTATGCTAAAAACAATACGGGCTTTAAGACAAGTTTTCTTGACTTGGAATTTGGTCGATTTCGTTTTTTTGCTCTTATGGTCGGATATGATAATGAAAATGAAATAGGCCTGCGTCTTTATCAATCTCCTGCATTTCATTATTCAAAACCGGCTATAGAAGGAGAACTGGTCAATATATATACGCTTATCGATCTGTGTATAAGCTCTAATTCTATCGGTACTGAAATAGAGTACACAAAAGAGCTTGACCCTACGATTCCTGATATTCGTTTACAGACAGAAAGTTTTATTAAATTGTTGAACAAGATCTATACTGCACATACTGCTTCGAAACGTATAGAAACAAAGCTTTATTTTCGTGTGGGGGAGTACATCCGAACAGAAAATAAAAAATATACACTTTTTTCCATAGAGATACAGAGTGAAGATGTTAGAGGGAACAGATCGTCTGATATACGTATGATGGCAGAAGAGATGAATATCTTTGTTGACTTTAAATCCAACAAGACGATACTCAACATCCCTTTAATTACAGACTAGAAGAAGCTATCCACTTTTTACCGATAAACACCGCAGAAACAATACCTGCTCCCAAGCCTATTAGAAAGGCAGGTATCTCCAAGACATGATTATTATTTAAACCGATAAAACTCAACACTAAGACTATATAGGGTAAAAATCGCCATGGAGAGAATATGCCCGGGGTAGACTTTATCGTCTTTTTAAGCGTCTGCTTGTTTTGTTTAAGGCGTTTTTTCTCTTCTTTGATAACCTCTTTGAGATCTTCATCTGATTTCTCTATGTTCTGTTCTTCATCATACAGTTCATACGGATCCTCGATCTTTTCTAAAAGGGCATCATTCATTCCCTCACCGACATCAAGCCGTTTTGCGACCATACGTTTATAACCGCTGAAAGAACCCAATACGATTAGCGTTGAAGAGATAAAAGCAAGCTCAAAGTTTAATAGCCAGTACCAATACCCCTTAACTAAAAGTATCATTGCAAATACAAGTTGGACTAAAAGAAGTCTAAAGATAAGTCTAGTCATTTTCCTCGTCGTCATATAGCGGTTTTTGATCTTGATAGCGTGGATTGTTCTTCTTAAGTTCTTCAAACTCTTTCATCTGTTTTTTATAGGCTTTAAACACATTTAAAAATGCGGCTGAAATACCGATAAAGACACCTATCCAAAGTACCCATTGAACATCAAATAGCTTTTGAAGACCGATACCGATACCTACGCCGATTAGAACAGCAACAACCATTGACACGCCTAAAGAGAGACTGTCAACACCTTCAATAATCGGTTTTACTCTCGGCTTTTTCTCTTCACTCATGAGATGCGGCTCATTACTTTTTTAGCTGCTTCAATGGTATTTTCAATCATCTCATCCGTAGTCGCCGTTGAGATAAAGCCTGTCTCATATTGAGAACAGGCAAAATAGATGCCTTCTTCCAACATACCCGCGTGAAAAGCAGCAAACCTTTTCTCATCACTTGCACAGGCGTCAGCAAAGTTTTTTACTTTTTTGTCATTAAAGAAAAATCCAAACATTGAACCTCTTACATCCGTTTGTAAGCTCATTCCATTAGCTTGTGCCGCTTCTTTCATCCCTTCAAGTAAGCGAATAGCTCTTTTCTCCAAGATCCCGTACAAAATTGACTTGTTTTTCAACTTTGTAATAGCAGCAAGACCTGCAGCCATAGCTACAGGATTTCCACTCAAGGTACCGGCTTGATATACCGGCCCCTCAGGAGAAAGCTGTGACATAATCTCTTTTTTACCGCCAAAGGCACCTACTGGCATACCACCGCCAATAACCTTACCCATTGTGATTAAATCAGGAACCGTTCCCGTAATATCCTCTGCCCCGCGTAGTGTCGCTCTGAAACCGCTCATCACTTCATCAAAGATCAACAAGGTGCCATTAGCATCACACAAGGTTCTCAATTCTGCCAAGAAATCCTTATCCGCAGGAACCAAGCCCATATTTCCGGCAATTGGTTCTATGATAATACAGGCAATATTATCACTATCATTAAAACATTTTTTAACACTCTCAATATCGTTATACTTAGCCAGAAGTGTATGCTTAGTAAAGTCAGCCGGAACACCAGGAGAAGAAGGAGAGCCAAAAGTGATCATACCTGAACCGGCTTGCACAAGGAGTGAGTCACTATGTCCGTGGTAACACCCTTCAAACTTGATGATATCGTCTCTACCCGTAAATCCACGGGAAAGACGAATAGCCGACATAACGGCCTCTGTTCCAGAACTTACAAAACGGATCTTTTCCATTGAAGGGATCAAATCAACGACAAGTTTAGCCAACTCTGTCTCAGCCAGTGTCGGTGCTCCAAAACTCAAGCCGTTTTTCACTGCTTCGATTACAGCATTTTCAATACTTTCATCCGCATGACCAAAGATAAGTGGGCCCCAAGACTGTACATAATCTATATACTTGTTGCCATCAATATCAAGAAGATAACCACCCTCGCCTTTTTCTATAAAGATCGGAGTACCGCCTACACTTTTAAAAGCACGCACAGGAGAATTCACCCCACCTGGAATAAGTTCACCGGCTTCTTTAAATGCATTTTCACTTGATTGCGTATTCATATTGTTCCTATACAGAGTCCTTCTAGACCCCTTAAAATAATTAACAGAAGTATATCTAAAGAGTTTTAAACGCAATTTATTATAAATCGATATAATGCTAAAAACAAAGAAGCAGCGCTTAATTAGGTTGTTTAAAGATGGTAAATGAGTAGAAGCACTGCGGCCTTATTGATAGCGATTATGTTCCACCTTCTGCTTATCATACTGTTTAAGTTTCTACTTTCTTTTGAGCTTGAAAAACCAAAAAAGCCCCAAGAACATCGTATAAAAATTGCCCTCAAAGAAAAACCCAAAAACGTCCACAAGTCTGCTGCAGTAAAAAACAGGAAAAAGCCTCTTGAAAAACTTCCTCCAATACCAAAAGGAAAACAGCTTAAGAAACCTGTCAAGCTGCCAAAGGCTCAGCCCAAGACAAAACCACAACAGATTCCAAAAAAGAAACCGGTAAAAAAACAACCTGCACAAAAACAGGTCAAAAAACAGATCATTAAAAAAATAAAACAACCCGAAGTGCCAACAAAAAAGCAAGTTTATACCTCCATCAAAAAAACTTCAATTGAGGATCTTAACAGCAGTAAAAAACCAAAAAAGAAATCTGCTCTATACGCTTCATTATCAAAAAAACAGCCTGCGCAGAAACAGGTCAAAATAAGAGCATCACGAGGTTCGCGCGTTGGAGGAGATTTTAAAGAAGCTTACGGTGATGCCTTTGGGAAACTGTCTGAAGGGGAAATAAAGTATCTCATCGATAATCAAGAAAGAATGCGGCAAATAACACAGCAACAATTAAACCGTTTAGCACCGGTCAATATACCGCGTAATCTTCATATTTCGACTATGAACACAATAGAGTTCTACCTTCATCCCAATGGAGACATCAGTGGACTGAGGGTAATCTCTCCATCAGGAAAAGAGATCTTAGATGACACTAGCCTGCAGACTATTGAATACTCTTATCATAGATATCCCTACCCTAAACAAAAAACACTGATTAGGTACAATGTAGCTTATCATCTTGACACAAGAAGACCTTAGTCCTCGGCACTCTTTTGACAACTCTCATTTGTACTGCACAGTTGTGGTGACCAGTGAAGGTCATCCTCTTCAAAACTCTCTTTGAGTCTAAATGTGTCATGGTTTCTTGCTTCATCCGTATAGGTATCAGGTGTCAGCAGACCTATTCCACCCGTCAGAATACTTTCCAAGGTCTCTGTCTTAAGCTTTGCACCAAAAAGATTAACCTTCATACCTATGCCGCTGGCATTAAAAAAGTAAGAATTTTTTCGGACAAGATGTGCATAACACGGTTCGATAAAAATTTCGATATCTACACTTCTTGCATCCTCGCTTAAGTTATACTGCACCGCTGATCCAATTTTGATCTGACGATAGTATACAGGTGTGTTTTCCTTAATATTTCCTAATCTTTGCGCCTTAAGTATCACCCTGAGACCTTTTTGCTGGAAGTGAGGAACGGGAGGTTTTGACATAAGAGTAAAATGTACCTCGGCTTCTTTTGAGACACCGGGTTTAATATGTATACTTGGACCCGTTATTACCGAAGATGAGTTTTTAAGGCCATTGAGTCCAAGATCAAAGCCTTCTAACCAAAAAACGCTTCCTTTATTTAACAGTTCTTTATGCTGCCCCTTCACCTGCAGGGTAATCTTTACCTCTTCATCTAAAAGATCAATGTTTTCCACTTGTCCAATCACCACATTTTTATACTTTAATGTGCTCCCTCTTTTCAATCCGCCAGAATCCTTGGCTATGAGCTCAACATTAATATAGGTATTCATTGCGGCTTGCTTAGTCTCAAAAAGTGTAAAGTCTTCATATTTTCCTACCGGGTTTACATTGACTGATGAGGGTGTAAAAAACGCGACTCCACCCGAAATTATAGTTTGTATAGACTCAGTATCTATCTCCAGACCATTGAGTCCAATACGGGTTTGTACGCCGCTGGCATTATAAAAGAGTGAACTTTTATGAACTTCCTTGGCATACTCTTCAACGACAAATACATTGAGTATAAGCTTTTGACGTTCACTGTCCCATAGGGTAGAAACAATCTCTCCTACCTTGATCTGTTTATATAGCACAGGTGAACCGACCTTCAAGGAGCCAGCCGTATCAGCCAGTAGTCTTATATGTATACCCTTGTCTTTCATCTCTTTTTCACGGATCATCTCGTCACGACTAGCATGCAGAAGGTATTTCTCTTTTCTCTTTTCGTGTGCTGTCATATCTGGCGTCTCAACAGCAATCCCTCCGCGAAGAACAGATTCTAAACTGCCTGAACTAAAAGAAACATTGTCCAATGAAGCTTTAAACTCAACCCCGCTGTTATAATAGAACCCGGATGAACCGTTAATCAAATTAGCATACTTGGGTTCGATGATAAGATCAATAGTAAAACTGAGATTATCTTTATTCAAGACATATGAGCCAACCGCTCCAATCTCAATACTACGATAAAAAACTCCCGCACCCTCTTTGATGCTTCGGATGTCATCTGTACTGAGCTTTATATGAACGCCTTTAGCAAGATGCTTCTTTTCATATAAAATGAAATCCATTTTTCGTTTTGCTTTAATATCTGAACTGGTGAAATTAATATAATTCCCCCGTAAAACTGTATCCAGACCTTTAACCCCATCAAAATCAAGCTGAGGTTTAACTATCCAAAAATACGCCTTCTCATTTGCAAAATCCCTATAGTCCTTGTGCAGTCTAACTCTTATTTGTGTCTCATTCTTTACCGGATCATAATCAATATGCTTAACAAGACCTGCCTCCACGCCTTTATAATAGATCTTCGTGATACCTGCAGAGATCTGATGGCTCTCTTGCATAAGCAGTACTACCTCGTCGTCACAGAGCATGATCTCGTCATAATTATCATAAAGGCTATAGGACTGCGTATTCTTGGCTAAGGGTGAATCAAATGCCTCATCCGAATTATGCATACCGATACCTCCGGCAATAAAAGAAGCAAAAGAGCCCATGTTGACTTTTACATTACTCAAACTTGCCTTGACTTCAATTGCGTCAGCCTTATAAAATATCGTCTCTTGGTGAACCAAGTCAGCATACTTACTCTTAATACGCAAGAACAGATCAATACTCAACTTATCCTCAGAAAGCTTCTTGTTTTCAACCTTTCCTATAGCTTGTTTATTATAAAAAACGGGTGCTCCTATAGAGACATCACCTTTGTTGACTGTATTTACAACAACAGAAAGACCCGGATCAAAAACATCAATGGGAGGAGAGTCTAAAGCAATAAACTTGTCTTGATAAGGAAGAGCATAGAGGGCTTCTCCAGTATTGGCTGCGGGCATAACAGCGATATATCTCCCTCCGACAATAGTATCCAGACCGGAAACCTCTGTAAGCGTGACCGTGGGTTTTACCATCCAGAACATATTGCCTTTTCGCGTCACACCTTCTGCAGCCTCCTTGTCGATCAAAGCAATCAGTTCGAGTTTTGAGACATCATCTTCTTTAATATGAATATCTTCAACAATACCGATCTTAATACCTTTGTACATAATAGGCGTTTTTCCGTCTTTAATTCCATCTCCGCTATTGACAATGATGCTGATGCGTGTACCCTCCGTAATATATGTCTTCCATATCATTCCAGAAGTAATAAGTACAGCCACAATCGGAGCGATCCAGACCAGAGAAAACCCTCGTTTCTCTTTTTTTAAACCTTTGACTAGTACTTCATTTTCATTCATAAGTCTTCTTCCTTTTCATCCCACAATAAACGTGTATCAAAACTCTCCGTCGCCAAGATAGTCAGTATGACCATTGTAGCAAAAGATATAGCAGCATAGCCAGTTGTCACCTCTGCAAGTTCACCAAAATGTACCATGGAGATCATTAAGCCGATGACAAAGATATCCAAGATAGACCATTTTCCAATAACATCAATCATCTTATACAATCTATTTTTTTCTAAACACTTCCATTTTGAACCATTTCTTACTGACAGAAGCAAGAAAAAGAGTACGAAAAGTTTTAAGAGAGGAACAAAGATACTTGCTATAAAGATGACAGAGCCTACAAAGAATTCACCATGCTCAAAAAAATAGAACACCCCATCCATAATAGTATTGTTCTCATAGGCGATCAGAGTAACCGTCTTCATAATGGGAAAGTAGTTAGCCGGAATAAAAAAGCAGACAGCCGCTAATAAAAGTGCCCATGTCCGTGCAATAGAGTCTGGTTTTCGTTGATGAAGAGTTTCATCACATATCGGACAGTCATTGAGTGAAGCATCTGACACCTCGCCGCAGTGAAGACATAGAGCTTTATGCATACTAATATCAGTGTGCATTATGGTATACCCTCCAAATATGCTTAGGAGCAAAGCTATTAGTCAGCAAAAAAGAAAACACCATAAGCGCGGAAAACATAACCAGACCATCTTCATACACCAGTTCTGAGATAGAACTGAGTTTGACAATTGAGACAAGTATAGCGATCGCATACACATCCAGCATAACCCACTGGCGTATTTCAAAAAGAGCCTTAAAATAAAACTTCATATATTTTGGTTTTTCATTTTTGCTCAAAGGGTAAAACATTAAAATCGATATCAGGATCTGCATAAAAGGGGCAATAATAGACGTCAACATCACCAGCACACTTAATTCAGGGTAGCCACCCTCATAAAAGTAATATAAAGAACTAAACATTGTAGAAGTCTGCTCCGAGTTACCTATTTTAAAGGTCAATATAGGAAGACTCATCGCTGGAAAAAAGATTATAAAAGCTGCAATTGCCATCGCAAGATTATAATTTATAGAAAGCATCCTCTTACGCACACTACTCTCACAACGGGGACAATTGATCTGATGTGCTTCAGCCTGGTCTTGCATCAGCAGACCGCAAGCTGAACAGCAAAGTGTCTCATTTAAATCATTCATAGGATGATTATACCAATAATGTACTCAAATCATATTCAAATATCTTCGAGACCTAGATACTGGCTTCAGGTTTACCTATATAAAAGCCTTGGGAATAATTAATTCCCATATCCTTTACAAGATCATAAAGTTCTTTGGAATCCACAAACTCGGCAACAGTCTTAGCCCCTATCTTCTTTGAAAAATCTACGATGTTTTCAACAATGATCTTGGCATTCTTATCATGCAGCAGATGCTGAATAAAATGACCGTCAATTTTTAAGACCTCTGCCTCAATCTGCATCATACGTGAGAAATTAGAGCTGTCAACACCAAAGTCATCAATAGAGACATTACACCCCAGCTCTTTTAAGGATTTAATCTGAGACAGAAAACCTTTTGCCGCTTCTGTACTGATGTTCTCTAAAATCTCTATATATACACGTTGCGGGTCAACGCCGTAATAATCACATTTATAGGCAATATATTCGCTTAGATACTCTGCCATAAAGTCTTCACGAGTGATATTGATAGAGAAGTCATATTTATTATCTTTAAAATATTTAAAACTTTTATCAATGACAACGCGTGTAATATCACACATACGCCCGGCGATGATAGCCGAAGGAATAAACTCATGAGGTTGATACAACCTATTCTCTCTGCTCTCAATTCGACAGAGAACTTCATATTTGGTCACTGCATTATACTGGTTATTCATAATGGGCTGATAATGCACCTTTATACGGTCTTCACAGATCGCTTCTTGAATAACTTTTACCCATTCGATATGTTCATGCTGTTCTTTAATAAAAGCGGAATCTTCGTCATAGGTCGCTATACGACTTCCTTCTTTTGCTTCTGAAAGAGCGATGTCTGCTTTTTGTATCAACTCTTTGCCTGTTGAAATACCAATGCTGGTGTTTATTTTCAATAAAAATCCATCTACTTCGATCGGCGCTTGTTCAAAAAATGATTTTATTTGTGTTGAGAGTATTTTCTCTTGCGAAGGTGAAGGACAGTTCAGTAAAACAGAAAATTCGTCTTCATTGGTTCGGTAAAGTTCTGCATTGATTGGCAAATTAAGTTTAATAGCTTTTCCAAACTCTATTAAGACCTTATCTGTTATCTCAATTCCGTAATAAGATTGAAACGCCTTAAAACTATGCAAGGCAACCTTGAGAAGGGCATTTTCATGATTAAACTCTATCTTCTCATGTAAGGCATAAATATTTTGGCAAGAAGTTAGTTTATCCGTATAGTAGGTGTCATCGAAGATCTCTTGCATGTTTAAATAAGAAGCAGCTTTGTACAAGGTGCGGTCACACTCTTTGTTGTCTAAAGGATTTATCAAAATTGCGTCTGCACCCAAGACGAGAGACTCTTTTACCAGGTCAGGGTCACAACAGCAGGCGATGACATAACTCTCAGGTATAAAATGTTTAATATTTTCTAAGACCTCTATGCTTTCTGGATGTTCCATATCTAAGACAAGACAATCATAGTTTTTATGATGTAAAACAGATGCCATAGTGGTACCCGAAGTATATATATGTATATTTTTTGTAAAATTTTCTAAAATAGTTTGATGTTTTTGGGACTGTAGGTAGAGTATTTTCATTGTTTTATAACTAATCGTTTTAGTCTGCATAACTTCTCCCATCTAAGGTACTATTTAAAGGTTAGTACCTAACAGTTTTATGTATCAGAATTTTATGACAAAGAACCTTCAAGGTACAAGCTTTTTTCTCATATAACAATCATACATGAAGAAAATGAATAGAGAGGAAACACATCAATCAATTCTTCTTAAGTCCCCTTAACAGAAGGAGTACAGACTATAACGGATAGGCAGAAAACATGTTTTAAAGAGTTATAATTAACTCTAGCATGCTGTGGTCAAAATACAATAAACTTAGACATGAACACATCTTAAACATTTAAATATTTTCAAAAATCTTTTTTCCTTTTTGTTCAGAAATATAGAGATAAACATAAAGAGCTATTGAGAATGCTTATGTTATAATCACGCTTATATAAAACAAGGCTACTTTCGTGCAGAACCCATCAAGCAATACCCAAAAATTCATACTTAAATTTTTCCCTGAGATCATGGTTAAAGGATCTTCCGCTAAGCGCCAGATGGTGGGACAGCTGTATACCAATCTTTTGACCATTTTGGAACGTATTGATCCTAAAATAGCCGTTAGGAAGTTTTCTGACAAGATTGAGATCGTTGCTCCTGTCAATGTACTGCCGCAGGTCAGACAAGCTCTTTTAGACACTTCAGGCATCGAACAGATTCTTGAAGCTCTGCAGTTTGATGATATGGACAGCTTAGACAAGATAAAAGCCAAAGTCGGTGAACTAATGAGCGAGTCGATTAAGGACAAGACCTTTGTTGTCAGAGCAAAGCGTACGGGTACACACCCTTTTAATTCCACAGAACTAGAGCGAACTGTAGGCGGTTATCTTCTTGCGCATTCTCAAGCCAAGAGTGTAGACTTGCGTAATGCAGAGGTAACCGTTCGTATAGAGCTAGTTCATAATCAACTCAACATAATCACTTCTAAATATAAGGGGCTTAGTGGTTTTCCTATCGGAACACAAGGTGATATCCTCTCTTTAATGTCAGGAGGATTTGACTCAACAGTGGCTTCTTATTTGACAATGAAAAGGGGTATTAAGACCCACTTTGTCTTTTTCAATCTGGGTGGTATGGCACACGAGATCGGGGTTAAGCAGGTCGCACTTTACCTCTGGTCAAAATTTGGTTCATCTCACAAGGTAAAGTTTATCTCTGTGCCTTTTGAAAGTGTTGTCGAAGAGATATTTCGCTCTACCGCTCCGACTTACATGGGTGTGACATTGAAACGTCTTATGTTAATTGCCTCTGAAAAGATAGCCGATGAACTTGAGATAGATGCCTTGCTGACGGGTGAGAGTGTTGCGCAAGTCTCCAGCCAGACTCTAAGAAATCTAGCCCTTATCGATCAGGTCAGTAACAAGCTTATCCTCCGCCCTCTTTCGACCATGAACAAACCCGAGATCATCTCAATCGCCAACGAGATTGGCACACGACACTTTGCAGAAAACATGCCCGAATACTGCGGTGTCATTTCTCAAAATCCCATCACGCACGGCTCGTACAAACGTATGGAAAAAGAAGCTAAAAAGTTTGATTATGCCGTCTTAGACAAAGCCGTAGAAGAGGCGCAACACATCTATGTTGATGAAATAGTAGCTGACATCAATGACCTAGCTCCTGTAGAAGTCGTCAATGACTTAAGTACAGGTGATTACACCGTCATCGACATCCGCGCAGAAGATGAATGTATTAAAACCTCTTGTGAAAGTATTAAGATACCTTTTCACAAACTCAAAACCGAGTTTGAAAAACTACCAAAAGACAAAGAGTATTTGCTCTACTGTGAAAAAGGCATTATGAGTCAGCTACATGCGCAGTATCTTAGAGATGATAAGAAATGTGAAAATATTAAGGTTTATCGACCATTATCAAAATAGTTTTCTGTATGCTTCTTGTAAATTTTTCATTTTTCTATCTATCTCAGCTACATCTTTATTCCACTGAACTGTTTCTTTAGCGCCTGGTTTTGCTACACTTAATGTTAATTCTTTAGCTCTTTTCTGGTCCGTTAACTCATGCATTTGTTCTTTTATAACTTTTTTCATACTTTCATTGTCAGTCTCTTGTGTTGGCTTACTTTGTCCACCACCCATTTGTACAACATTATCACCATTACTTGTTCCAGAATCACCAATTGATTTCTTTTGATGAATGTCTTTATTGAAAGATATATTTGATTTTACTTCTGTTTTTTTCTGGATTGCTACAGTTGATGAAGAGAGAGCTTTAGCCCCCATCATATCCGCTTCTCTCTCCAAGCCAGCATCATCATTAACATTGACCTTGCCCTTCATCTGCATCGTCGGTTTCACTCGTCCTTGTTTTTGCTGAACGACATGCCACGCCTCATGCGGTAGATGTTTTTCTTGTCCAGATGCCAGATGGATGTCTGTACCTTGTGCATAAGCGAGCGCACCCAGTTGTTTTGGTTTTGAAGAGTTTCGATGCACTTTAACATCATCCATAGAATACCCAGACATATTTTCTATACCTGACTTTAGATCATCAGGTAGTCCTGCATTATTCTCTTGTCTTTGAATGGGTGCCTGGGAAGAAGAGTAATTGTCTGCCTTGGCTTGAATGCTCTTTAGCTGGCTGACTCGGGGACTGTTGTTGGTGAGTTCATGAAGTTCTCTTTGTGCAGTGGCTTCGGGACGGTTGTCTACCAACTGATAGGTCTGTTCATTTGCACGCCGTCTTTGTGCGACAGTGTTTGTTTTCGACTGGTTTTTATTTTTCTGGTCTTGGCCTACATGAACAGGCATCATACGTCCTTAGAATCTCTTTATTGAATAACTCTCTTCTATATGTTTTATTATATAGTATATAAAGTTTTTTCTTAAAATAAAAAGCTATGTATTACAGAAAACTAATAAAATGCTTTTTGTGTCAAACAGAGTACCAATACTATCTTTTCTTCAGTCTGCTTTTATACGTAGCGGCCGAAGCATATTTTCCGACAGGCTTTTCCTCTTCGGAAACAATTATTCCCTGCTTGGGAGTATAGGCTGTTTTATGAACACCTTTTAATTCTGCACCTTCAATGCTGTCTATTAAACCGTCTTTCAGATTATTCAAAATAGACATAACTGTCTGTACATTTTCATCACTGATATTTAATATAATTTGTTTCATGTTTAATCTCTTTATATATTACAAGTTTTATTGATGTAGTTATTCAACACATAATGCCCAAAGAAACCACCTATGACAATAACAATAAGATATATCCAGCCTGATAAAGAAAACTCGGCAATAGGTGTATAAAGCGCACCCACATTACAACCATTTGATAGCCTTGTTCCAAAACCCATGACAAAACCGCCAAAGGCATAGACCAGGATATCTTTTTTGGAGATTAACAGTCCGGCTATAAACTTCTCTTTAAACTTCCCTGCAATCATAAGATAAAAAAATGCGCCCAGCATAATGGCAAAGTTTTGTACACTGGTAGCATGTGAGAACAAAGGTTTGTTGATAAACTCTGCACTTCTTCCTGTAAACGAGACTATAGCATCACTCCCAATGCCAAAGAGCATCAATATCTTGGCAAACCATAAACCAAATGCAGAAGAAGCAGACCATCCCTTATCGTACAAAAAAAGCAGTGAGGCAAAAAGTAGACTGACCATGACAACACTTACTCGTCTCTTCCACGGTGTGACAAAGATGCGTTCAGCCAAACTTATATCTGTACGTGGCTCCTGAGGAGTTCCTGGCGTCATGTTGTTTTTTATAAAATAGTTTTTTTCATACATTCGTGCAAAAACAATGACAAGGCCAGCCAAAAGTGCTGTGACTATGCTGGCCATAAGGTAACCATTAAAACCATCAAAGGTAAGAAGGTCAGGTAAAAACACTCCGCCTTGAAAGGCTTCTCCTGTCTTTGAGGTCAGATAGGACTCTTTAACAAAGTCAGCTCGACTCTGTACAGAAAAGCCGACAAAAACCCCAAAACACAAAAAAAACAGAGAAACGATTGCTCGTGAAAAACCGCCTGACATGTCCATAAGCGAACCCGTAGCACAACATGAGGAGAAGGTCATCCCAAAACCAAAAAGAAGTCCGCCAAGAATTAGGCCCATGTTAATAGGATTAATCTTGAGGTGATAGGCTGTTTCGTTGCCGTAGATAAAAAAGGCTGTGATAATAGCTGTCAAGGTAAACATGATCATTAAAGAAGCCGCCAGGTTGGAAGAACCTGTACGGGCTAAACTGTTAAGTCCACCGGCAAACCCCATAGATGTTCGTGCCATCACATAACCAAAACCCAAACCGATGAGCAGTCTGAAAAAAAGCTGTATAGTTTCCAAGAAAAAAGCACCTGAGACTAAAAGTAAAACGAGTAAGATGAGTCCCAGTTTTGTCTGTTGTGCCATATATATTCCTTTCATTAAGACATTTACATAGCATTATAATGGATTAAAGCTGATAAAAAGAAACATTGATGAGGGACTGGAAGCAGGTTAAATTCAATTCATAAAAAAATATTTTTTATCACTCTTAGCATCCACTTCCATATGTACCGTATCACATCCCAAGGGCTAATAAACGCACACATAATCACCATGCGCCTTTTGCCTTCTTGATACCCCAAATAATGATCACCAAAGTCGTTAACAACTTTATCTTTATGATAGGGAAATCCAGATGTGTCATAACAGATATATGGCCATTCAGACATACTGTTATCAACGATACAGGCCTCTTTGAAAAGAGGCAGATTTGGTGGGTAATCAACCTTATTGTAGGCTTGTACATACTTCCATACCTCTTCGTCAGGTAACTCCATAGAAGCCTTACGCTCATCATATTTGTAGGGATCAGGATATATATGGGAACTATTTTTTGCAAAGTTACCGATAATTCGAAGGTTCGGTGTTGAAAAAATCAAATTAAAGTAAAGAGACTTCTGGTGGACAATATTATCAATATAGGCAAAGGTAAAAAGGATCTGATTAATCCGTTCAAATACACCAAAGGAGTGATACGAAGGTGCAAGCGCTTCAGTCTTAAAATTATAAAAGACTTTATTATGGAGCCTTATTTTATGCACTGTTGAGACAGCCATCAATCTTCCTTCAAAACGCAGCAGAAGAACCCAGCTGGCATCAAAAAGCGAATGATTGAAAAAGTCATCACCAAAATCTTTCCAATGTTCAATAAAAAACATCTTGACTTCTTGTTTGACAGTATCTTGAATCTCTTTTTTTGCGCGTCCAAGTTGTGTAATGACTTCTACTTTAAAGTCAATGTCCTTATTCTCTGCATGCAAACGAAGGTTGGTATAATAGCTTTTACTCTGATTCAAAACCAATCCTTCTGCTGATATTTTCTATCCTTTTAACATAGCATAAAAAACACTTAAAACCTTCGTAAGGTCATAGAGAGATACTGTTTATCCTTAGATCTGTTCTATAAACATCACAGATCCCAATAAGTTTAGGATTCTTAAGGGTTTTCCTCATGACAACTCCTTGAGTTTGTTTCAACCTCAAGAGTAATCATTAAATACTTTATCTGACAGACTATTCAAAGTCCAGATCATCCCAAAACTCATCATAAGAGAGATTCGTCTCTTTTCTGTGCTCATCCAACTCAACTTCTAGCTGTTTCTCACGTTCAACTTTAAGGTAAAGGTCCAAGGCTTCATCGACCACCTTCTCAGGCGACCTTTCTAATAATTCAGCCAACACCTCAATCTTCTCTATCATCTTCGCATTTAACTGCATATTACCTCAATACCTATAATATAGACGAATTTTATCATATTAACAAGTGACATCCACTCACAGAATGATTAAAGAGAAATTTACAGGAGCATGTGATTTTAGGATTGCACACTTTTTAAAAACGAAGTCCTGAACAGCTCTTTAATAGTGTTATTAAGACCATTTGAATTGAACATAATAAGTTCGCGATAGTACTGCTGCAATCTTTGAACAGAAAGTATCGATTTGCCCCCATAGAGTGTCATGCCTGTAGTGATCAGCTTTTGAATAAATTCAAAAAGTTTAATTCGAAGTTCATCCATATGCTCGCCACTGTTTGACGACATAAAATCATCTTTATAAGATTCCAAAATCTTCGTTGCTTCTCTTTTAAGCTCCTCATCATCCAAAGCATCTATTGCACCCAGACCGATACCATAAAAAGCCATGTGTACTGTTTTGGAAATGGATTTTTGTTTCGTATAGTGTCCAATAGGGTGTGAACTGATAATACTTTCCGCAGGAATCACATACTGATCTAAATCAATTGTCACCGTATTCATACTGACACCGACAAAGGTATCATCTGCATCGCCTATAACACATCCGATTTGAGGCTTAAAAGGCATCACCGCTTGCATCTCAACACCATCATGATGAAAACCCACCACCAAGGTGTCAAAAATTTTATAACCACTTGCCCAGATTAGCTTGCCCGTAAGCGCATAACCTCTACCGCTTATAACAGAATCTATAATAGTCACAGGGGCACGAAGATGATTAATTATAATCCCGCACCTTTTTTTATAGTACATCGAAGCGCGGGGAAAGGAGTTACTCTGCATGATGCGGTTTGCTGCAAGAATCTGCACAGCCAAAAAAGCCAGGCTGCCTGAAATCGGAGTCAAAGCACTAAAAAGCTCAAGTTTTAAATAATTTTGTAAGACAGTGTTGTATTGATGCAGATTAAAAAGCTGATGATCATACGCGATACTGAATCCCTCACTTAAATATTCCGATTCTCTATCTAAGCGATGCAAGTCCAAAGACTTTAATGTTGTTACTGCTGCGTCTAGCTTCTCACTGTAGACCTTTATATCATCTATCAAACTCATCTTCCTTAAAAAAGCAGCCTGTCCCTCATCTCTTAGAAGGACAAGAAATCTTGTAGTTGTAGTTTAAGACGGAGTATTTGGATTTTCTGCGGCGACTTCGCGAACACTTTCGTTCTCATCTTTACTCAATCTTGCCAAAATCTCTACAGGTGCATTGTGGTTTTTTGCAACTGCTGCTCGAACATTTTCATCTTCATCTTTACTTAACTTATCCAATACCTCATTTGATATGTTTGGGTTAACTGAGATAGATATTCGGACAAATTCGTCTCTATTGTCACTTAACTTTTCTAAGACTTCAAGCGGTGTATTCGGATTTCCAGCCACCCATGAAACAACAAGTATATCGTCACTTAGTTCGACAAGTGTCTCAACCGGTGTATTTAAATGCTCTGCAACAAACTCTCGGACAAGTTCACTCGGGTCTTTGCTTAACTTGACTAATGTTTCAGAAGATGCATTACCGTGTGCCGCAACTCTCGCTCGGATGAACTGGTCCTCATCTGTACTTAATTGATCTAAAGTCTCAGCAGATGTATTTTCATCTTGTAAAATTGCTAACGCTTCTATATTCATCATTTTTATTACCTTGTATAGTTTTTAATCTCATTTAATGATTATTCCATTGGGCGAATTGTAGCTTTTAATGTCTTAAACATTGAACTGTCAAATCTCGTTTGGGTCAATAGCTTAAGGTTAGTTTCAACATACACAATTCTTTATTCTGTAATATAAGTAGGCTTTCACCACTATTATTAAGTGTATTTACAATATGATTGCGCACGAAATTTTCTAAAGGAAAAAACGAAGTTTATGGATACCTCTATCAGTATAAATTTTAAAGTGTCACCAGCTCAAAAACAAAGCATAGATTCTAGAGCCTTTGAAAATGGTTTTGATGACATTTCAGCCTACATAAAAGTGGCTGCATTGAAAACTCAAGAGTTTCAACTGACTACTGCCGGAGCAGAAACAGGCGAAGCCTCTATTGAGCTTGGGTTCAAAGCGACACAGGCTCAAATCGAAAAAATTGAAGAAAACATGAAAAACAGTAATTGTGAAGATCTGACAACTTACCTCCGGTATGTTGCCTTACATGCCGTAATGACAGCAGTTATAGAGGTACGTTCAACCGGTGCTCTTGATGATATGCTAAAGCGTATTTCCCAGAGTCGAAAAGCAAAGAACTAAAAAAGATTATTTTATTATTCACCCTTGCTAGATAAATAAAAAATGAAAATCAAAGAGTAAAACATGACAGAAACAGAAGCATTAGTCAAAGCAAATATCGAAAAACACAAAAAATTAGAAGAGAAAACTGAGTGGGATGAGTCAGCTTTAAAAGAGGCACAAGATAATATAGCCTTTGTTAAGCAGTTTAAAGCGGAACTGACTAAAGATCTTTTTGGACAAGATCAAGCAATCAACATCGTGTCTAACAGTATGAAGACCTCTATGAAGGATGAAAAAGGTCCTAAATCGACCTATCTTTTTCTAGGTTCTCCCGCAACTGGAAAGACCTATCTTGCTGAATTGATGGCTCAGCACATCCCCAAGTATAAGATCATGACCTTCGACATGACACAGTACCATCAGCAAAATGGTGGAGAACTGTATGGGTATCCCGCGGGTTGGAAAGGGTATGGGGTTGGTCAGCTAACAGGTTTTGTACATAGAAATCCTAAGGCTATCATCGTTCTTGACTCCTTTGAAAAATGTGACAATGTTATTCAAAACAACCTCTTCTCAATTTTTGAAGGTGGTAAGATGCGTGATGCCTGTGGTTGGGACAAAATCACAGATGAACCGTGTAATGAAGACCAAGATATTATCTACAATGATGAAAATGCAAATTATTTAGTTGACTTTACTGAAGCAATCTTTATTATTACGACAAGTGTCGGTAAGGAACTTTATCTTGATTACAAGTTTAAAGACTTAGTCAAAAAAGACTATATCCAAGCCGAATCGATGATTCTTGAAGCGATTAAGCGTGAGAAGAAAAGAGAAAGCAGAAGTGGTGGTATCCAAGAAGCTATCGTTCCTGAACTTGTTTCTCGTTTTTCAAAAGCCAACATCGTTTTGTTTAACAAGCTTGAATATGATGCCTTTGAAAAGATTTCTAAACGTGTGTTCTTAAGTTTTAAAGATGAGTTTTTTGAACAATACAAGATAGAATTTGTTGTGGCTAAAAACTTTGACAACTTTTTAACGATCCAGATGCTTAACTTTGCTCCGGAACTTGATGCTAGACGTCTTAAAGAAAAAGTAAGTGCCTTCTTCTTTAATAGAATAACCCAATACATGCAAGACACAGACAGACCTATTATGAGCTTCAAGCAGATCAAGGTCGTTGTGTCCAAAGAAGCTGCCGCCTTTATCAAAGACAGAGTAAACCCGCTTATTGAAAATGAGACACTTGTACGTGAACTCTTTAGAAAAAATACGACACTTGATATTGACGATGTTATCACTGATAAAAACGGTGTTATTACCTACAAGGTCAACGCATGTAAGTTCTCACAAGTCGTTAGGATCAAAGACTTTAGCGAGGACGGTCTTGTTTTTGATATTCCAAATGTCTCTTTTGATGATATCGCAGGACATCATAAGGCCAAGCAGAGACTAGGTGAGGTTATCAACTTCTTCAAAGAGCCAAAACTTCTAGATACCTTTGATATAGAGCCACCTAAGGGTATGCTTCTATATGGACCTCCCGGGACAGGTAAAACTATGCTGGCAAAAGCCTTTGCCAAAGAAGCAGAGCTACCATTTATCTCAACGACGGGGCTTGAACTTCTTCAACCAGAAAGAACAAAACTTATCTTTACGAAGGCAAAGGCTTATGCACCGGCTATTATCTTTATTGATGAGATTGACACCCTTGGAAAACGTGATGGGGAAAATGGCAGAGAAGTGCCTATCAATAAACTTCTATCAGAGATGGATGGTTTTTCCGGTAAAAAAGGTGAAGATATCTTTGTTATTGCCGCAACCAATTATAAAGAAAATATCGACCCTGCTATTATCAGACCGGGTCGTGTAGAGATTCACATAGAGATCAACAATCTTGATAAAGATGCACGAAAATACTTCTTAGATAGAGTTATAGAAGATAAACCGACAAGCGGTAGCTTTGATATGAAAAAGCTGTTGATGTACACAACAGGCTTTACCGGTTCTCAACTTGAGATGCTAGGAAAAGAGGCATCATTTTACTGTTTACGCCATGGTATACCTAGTATTACTCAAGATATCTTAATTGATCAGATCAATACAATTAAATATGGCGAAAGACAGTCTTATTTATCGCTTGAGCAGATGTTTGAAGAGACAGCGGTTTATGAAGCAGGACGCGCAGTCATCTCCAAGGTCTTAATGCCTCATGTGAATATCGAACATGTCAGTCTTACTCCAAAAGACAACAATGAACACTTTATCTCACATAATTACAGTGATGTTCAAGAAAATATGACCGTAAAAGATTTTAGAGACAAGATATCCGTGTCATTGGCCGGAAGAGCAGCCCAAATCAAACATTTCGGTGAGATTGAAGGTATGGACTCGGGTGCTTCAAATGACTTGCAGCAAGCTACTCGTGACGCTTATGTCGCTATTGCACATTACGGGATGGATAAAGAGGTCGGATATATTAATATTAATGGTGTCATGGATGCACAAAATAAATCTGCAAACAAAGACACAGAGCATTATCATGAAAAAATAGACTCTGCCCTTGAACGCTGGATGATTGAAGGCCAAAAAAGTGTTATTGCCTTGGTCAATGAACATTGGAACACTATAGAAAAGCTATCAAAACTTCTACTTGAGCAAGAGATTATTTATGCAGATGAACTTAATGAGGTACTCTCTTAACAGGCCTTCCTTAGAACACGTAAGTCTTTATTAACATCTAGGCTTCACTGTGTATATGGGTATACCCTTACTCTTTATTAGAACCCTTTGCAAGCAAAATAAAGCTTTTTATTTGATACAACTTATTCAAAAAGCGAGTCAAGCTTTAATATCTCGCTATCCTCTAAAATAATATCAAAACTTTCTAAATCACTTTTCATATGTTCTAGGTCGGTTGTTCCTGTTAAGGGAGTGATACCTATCTGATGAAGATAGGAAAAAAACAGCTGGATAGGATCCTTCTTATACTTTTGACTAAGATCAATAAGCTCTGTACTTTTGAGTACATGAGGATTTGCTGTGAGCGTCCAGAAGCTTTGGTATATTATATCGTGTGTTTTACAGAAATTCCGTATCTCTTTATCATAGCCAGTATCTTTATAAAACCTGTTTTGAACTACTGAGGGTTTTATCTTAGCTATATCATAAAGGTCTTGCAGCATCTGAGGGTCATATATATTTGAGATACCCAGCTGTTTTACTTCGCCTCTGTGAACTATATTTTCCATATTCTTCCATACGATCTCAAGGTCACTAAAAGAAGAAAGAGGAGAATGTAAAACCAGTGAGTCTATATAATCCGTTTGGAGGTTCTTCTTTGAAGCTTCAAATGATTGTAAAACCTGAATACAAAGATTGGCTTTTTTATCATAAGGAATATTAAGAGGATCCTGTCCGGAAAGCGGAGTAAACTTAGTCTGCAAAAAAAGATCTTCCCGTTTAAAACCTTCTTGTGCCAAGACAGCAAGTGCATCGCCTACACCTGCTTCATTATAATGCTTAGGCTGACAAGCCGTGTCAATACCCTTAAACCCTGCTCTGATTGCTTTGATCACAAGTTCTTGGGTATGCTCTTTTTTCCAGGCAGTACCGTAAATAAGAGGAGGTATGGTTGCGTCCATGGTTTACCTTTTCGTTGTGGAAGGTTTGTTGCACTAAAGCATATACCACATCTATAACATTTGAATTACCCGATACTTGGAGCGGCTTGTGCATCCCATTTAGAGATATGTTGCGTATACCACTTTTTAAAATCTTTTTCTAAAAAGCCTTGTACCTCTTTTGGACCCTTGAGTACTTCCCAGCGTTTATGAAACTTTTCTAGCTTTTTTCTGATGACATCATGGTCATTTTTATGCATTTGTGCATCAGCATAAGCACTCTGCTCCATCATGTCTTCTTCTGTTTTAAAGTGAGTTTCTATCTCGAGCAGAAGGCTTTTGAACAGTTCATCGACTTTTTCTATATCTTTAGACTTAACAGCATCATAAAAATTATTAATTATCTCTAGCTCGTCCTCATGCAACATATTCATCATAGCATTGGCTACTTGTTGTACATCTGATTCTTGAATTAGCATTTCATCTCCATAAAATAAGGTTTTAAAAAAAGATTATAGCTATAAAAAGTTTATACTTTCTGACAGATATCACTAAATTACAATATATATAAAGTCTAAAGAATAATCACAAAGCAAGAGATTGATTTATGTCAATGTTTTATTTTAAATTAACATATATAATTGGCTTTAAAGATTTACTAAGACCTCTATTGATATCGGTATAATGCGCTTTATTGTACATATTGACATAGATAAGGAGAATATATTTTGATGACGCAAGACCAACTACCGATGGTGGTAATACCAAGTATGAATGACACACACTTAGAAGAGATGCTTATTGTAAACAGACTGGATACTGCTGCAAAAAACAGTGAGGTTGAAGAGGTTCGAGAAATATTAAAAGAGTTCCTTGAACATACTCTCGAACATTTTCAAGGGGAAGAAGAGATGATGCAGAAAGCACGTTTTCCAGCATATCAGACCCATAAGGGCGAACATGACAGACATATACATGAGATAAAGGCTTTAATAAGATATTATGAAGAACATCGAGATCCTAATGCAATAACTGCTTACATCGATGGAAATCTTGTCCGATGGCTTATTCATCATATTGAGACTATGGATACGATGACTGCAAAATTTTTAAAATCGGGAAAAATGACGGAATAGTTTTAACAAAAGGAAGTAAAGACTATAGAGGTACTAGAAACTAGACCTCTTCTACCAAGCAAAATAAAGAAAACCCTTCTTTTTTAGCTTGTGCTTCAATTATCTCTGCCTTGGTCTCTGCGATTTCTAAAAGGTACATACCACAAAAACCTTCACCGTCGGTGACTATGGCATGGGCAATGGTTTCTGCGTCTTTCTGATTTTTATAAAAGACCTCTTTAAGCATTCTCACGCAGAACTCCCATGAGATATGTTTATCGTAAAGAATAGAGACAAAATACATTTTGGTTTTATCAAACTGCATGTCAATATAAGGTTTAATTGTTATGGGCATAGAATTCCTGCATAATCTAAAAATATTAAATAGTTTACAATTATAGCAAAAATAAGTTTCATCTTACTTGATACCCCTTTTAGTCCTTATAATCAAACCTGTAGGGAATAAGTTCTTGACGTCAAAAACAAGAATACCACGACTTCAAAAGTTTCTTTAAGTTAGGGTTAAATGGATTGGTGTGAGCTACCCTCTGCTTAATATTTTTGCTATAATTTCATTTCAAAATAATTATCATTTGCCTTTATTATATTAGATATTTACAGATGACGTATGCAGAAAGGATGAGGTCTGAAACTTCAACAGCGTATTACTAGAGAAAACCTTAGAGTCTTGATGACTGCATTTTATGAAAAAGCTATTGATGATGAAGAGCTGGCTCCTTTTTTTATCAATGAGATCAGTGATGATATAACAGATGAGGATTGGATTCACCATATTGAGCTTTTAGCAGATTTTTGGTTGGCTCAGCTTTTAGGAGAAGACACCTATTATGGAAATTTTGTAGGTGCTCACGTTAAGATGCCTCACATAAAAAGAGAAAACTATGCAAGGTGGTTAGAACTGTTTACTCAGACGGCTGATGAGGTCTATGCTCCGGAGACAGCTGAACTCTTTAAGAAAAAAGCTGTTCAGCTTGTAAAAGAGTTTTTTACCAGTAAGAAAAAAATCTAATTAAGGAAATTATATGGCAGCTAGAAAATGGAAGATTCTTTTTATTAAAGATGCTCAATCTGCTTTTAATACCAAGAGTGAAAAATTTAATGAACTCTTTGATACAGCTGATTTTGTACAAGGACGAGAAGAAGCGCTTAAGTTTTTTGGTGCAAACACTTATGATATTGTCATTGGTGATTTAAGCGTTGACCCAAAAGAACTTGGACTTTTAAAGCAGCTTCAAGACAAAAAGCCTGAACAGTGCATCTTCGCTTTTGTAGCACCAAAGGACACAGATAAACTTTACGGCATTGCAGATTTAGGGATTAATGCCTTTGAATTAACAGCGGACCAACTTGATCAAGCACTAGAAGCAATTTCCCAGTTTGATCCTTTTGAAGAACAAAGATAAGCAACTGCATTGTGACAATAAACAGTTGGTTTGAAATAAAAGGAAAAAAATGAGTAGTGATAAGAAAATGAATCTATTATTTATCAAAGATGATCAGTCTATGTTTGATTTAGGCAGTGACATGTTCAAGGTCTTGTTTGATAAGGTAGAGGTAGTCAACGATACGAATAAAGCGCTTAAGTTTATTAGTAAGAATCCTTACCACATCGTTATTAATGATGTAAGTATACATCCTATTGATGGTATAACCTTTGTAAAACAGATTAAAGAGCTCAAACCTGAACTTATCGTAGCTGCTTTTGTGGCACCTCAAGATGAAGACAAAATTGGAGGGCTTATTGAAACAGGCGTTCACTCTTTTGTATTAGAAGCAGAGCAACTCGACCAAGCCTTGGAAGTCATTGCGCAAATGAAGCCAGATAAGAAAAGAGACGCCTAAAACAAACAATAGTTTATATGAACTTAATGCTTCTAAGATATTTTATTTTTATCTTTCTGCATAGAGACATGCGAATCTAGTTTTTTGGCTTCAAATGCAGCGATAACGCTTGTAAAGTCTTCAAAGATATGTTCTTCCGGGATAAGGCTCGGGATAAGTTTAATGTTTTTGAGCATATCTAATGGCTGTTTTTGAATACCCGATATAATAACTGTTATATTTTTTCTATCTAACTCCAAAACAGCATCTTCGATAGCATACATACCGCTTTGATCGATTGTTGGAACATGACACATTCTAAAAATAACAATATTGACATCGGGCAGTGTTTTCATCATCTTCTTGAAGTGTGCTGTAAACCCAAAGAATATCGGTCCGTCAAAATGTTGAATATAAACTTGATGTTTAATTGCCTCGCACACTCCCTTTTCATCCTCTTTTAAAAAGTTATTTTCAAAATCATTTAAAGAGGTACTCAGAGCCTTAGACTCTGCCACGTCTCCCATCTGTTTCATAAACAGTAATGCCGCCATCACCAGACCTACAGCGACTGCCTGCAAAAGATCAACAAACACTGTTAAGACCAACACTATAATCATTACAACAGCATCTGCACGAGGAACCCTAAAGAGGTGTTTAATTCCCTTATAATCAATGATACCCAAACCGACAGTAATTAATATCCCTGCCAATACAGGAAGAGGGATTAATTTCGCATATGCTCCTGCACCCAACAATACGACCAAAAGCATCAGACCATGAACAATACCCGATAAGTTACCCGTACCGCCAGCATTAATATTTACTACCGTACGCATCGTTGCTCCTGCACCCGGAAGTCCACCGATCAGACCCGACAACATATTACCAATACCTTGTCCGATAAGCTCTTTATTAGAGTTGTGCTGAGTTTTAGTCATATTATCGGCAACAACAGAGGTAAGCAGTGAATCAATCGCTCCCAATGCAGCAAGTGTTAAGGCAGGCATGACCATCACCATAGGATGATGCCAGTCCATAGAGAGTAAAGTGTCAATATGTACATCAGGCAGCCCTTTTGGAATATTACCGATCACAGAAACATTCAAGCCGATCAGTGTAGAGAGTATGGTTAGTCCTACAAGTGCAACCAATGCCGATGGCACTCTTTGTGTCACCTTGGGGAAGAGATAGGTTATCGCAATTGTCAGCAGGGTTAAGCCAACTGCTTGGTAATTAATATCACCTGCAACACTTGGTAGTTCAATAAAGATATCAATAACTGTTGATGGAGAACTAAGACCTAAAAGTGGATATATCTGCATACTAATAATAATTACCCCTATACCGCTCATAAATCCTGAAATCACCGGATAAGGCATATAGCGAATATATTGACCAATGTGCGAAAGGCCCATAACGATTTGAAAGACACCCGCTAAGACAAAGGTCGCGACTATCGTTCCCAACGCCGCATCCAAAGAACCATACAGGGCAACCTCCCCTGCTACAATAGCTGAAGCAACCACAGCCATAGGACCTGTAGGTCCGCTTATCTGCGTATTTGTCCCACCAAACAGTGCAGCAAATATCCCCAAAGCGATAGCGCCGTATAGACCGGCAATAGCGCCCATCCCTGATTGCACACCAAATGCCAATGCCAAAGGTAAAGCAACCACAGCAGCAGTAAGCCCCCCAAAGAGATTTCCTGATATATTATCTTTACTTATCACAATCAACCTTTTAAAAGATGCATAGTAATTTGAAATTTTATTCAATGGGATTATCATATCATAAATATATTTATATGAATAAAGACACATGTTTTTTCATAAAAATCTTTACAAATGAAAGGTCACAACCTTACCTATCAACTGCATAGAGCCAGATAGCAAGTATTGAGGATAACTTTATAATATTAAATAATATGTTACTGCCACATATTGATTATGATGAGCAGGAAAGTCCAATGTTCTTATGTTCTTCCGGTGTATCTCCTGCAAAACGCTCATGTTCCGGCCATTCATCATAAGGGTGTTCCGCAATGTTCAATAGTATCTCTACCATTGAAAAATCACCCCGTTCAGCTAGGACAATAGCCTCTTCAAGCATATAGTTTTTCAAAACATACTTTGGATTAGTCTTTAACATTGCTTCTTGACGTTCTGTTTGAGTACGTGTTTCTCGAGATAGGCGTTCGTCATATAAGATAAGCCACTTATCAAGTATCACAGGATCCATAGCGATATCATACATAGGTGATCTGTCACCGTCATAATTGCTGAGTGTTCTAAAGAAAAGTGTGTGATCAACAAAGATATCTTGTAGTGTTCCCACAAGTTCTTTAATAAGTTCCACATCAGCATCAAGCTTAACAGTTAAACCTAGCTTATCTCGCATAACACTGACATAAGCATCTGGATAGATAAAGGCACCGAAATCATCAAGCTTCTTCTGCATCTTTTTTTTGTCAATGATAGGTGATAGCGTTTTTGAAAGTTGAGTAAGGTTCCAGTAAGAGATATTGGGTTGATCATCGTAACTGTAACGACCAAGGCGGTCCTTGTTATTACAAACATAACTATAATTAAAATCATCAAGCATCGCATAAGGACCATAATCAATAGTAAGACCTGCTATGGACATGTTATCGGTATTCAGGACACCATGGTTAAACCCTACTCCCTGCCATGAAGCAATCAATAATGCCGTACGGTCAACTATTTCACAAAACATCTTGAAAAAACGATCTTCATCCTCTTTCAAATGAGGATAAGATTCGGCAATAACATACTCAGCAAGCATCTCAAGCTTACTCTCTCCACCCATATAAAAAAAGAATTCAAAGGTTCCAAAGCGTACCCAGCTTGTTGACATACGCATAACTACAGCCGCATTTTCCATACGATCACGAATGATTTTCGTTTTTGAACCGATAATACCAAGAGCTCGGGTGGTGGGAATACCTAAATGATGCATCGCTTCACTCATCAGGTATTCACGTATGGATGAGCGCACAGTAGCTCTGCCATCTGCTGTGCGAGAATAATGTGTTTCACCACTACCTTTTAACTGCAAGTTCCAAGCGTTGACACTACCCAGGTTACTTGCCCTGCCATCTCCAAGCCACGGATTAAAGTGACCAAATTGATGGCCCGCGTAACACATGGCTAAAGGCTTCGAGCCTTCAGGTATAAAAGTACCGTTAAGAAGTTCAACAAAACGAGGATCATCCTCAGTATTATGGTCAAGGTCGATTAGCTCTGCAGCTTTAGAACTAAAGCTTATCAGATAGGGTTCATCAAGGGGGACAGGATTGCTTAAGGTATAAAACTCTTCATCCAATGCAAGATAAGGGGCTTGTAGTGTAATATTATCTAGATTCATGATGGGATTTTACATTGCTAGCTTTAAATACCCTATAGCTTTATTCAAGTAATTTCTCATCCTTGGCAAGTACTAAGAAAACAAGCTGTTTTCTCATCTTTTATGCGAATAGCGGTGCTTTTTCTTCTCTTAACCCTAAGATATATGGGATGGAAGCACTTGTTCGTTGGAACAGTAAAAAGTTTGGACCTGTACGACCAGATATATTTATTCCTATTGCTGAAGGTATGGAAAGTAAGAAACAAGCTACTGTACTTAAAGACTTGGCTTGTGATAGTATCCAAGGATACCTCTATTCTGAACCTTTAGAAGAGAAACAGTTTAGTATACATCTTCAAAAAGCTCAAATGACTTAGCTACAGGATTAGAGGTCTAACCTTTTTTGACAGTAATACACGTCTCAC
>Ga0316207_10001188_pt1 | contig 33749 bp, 23 predicted proteins | sample 6weekpyrite_MG_FD_204943 | JGI IMG/M metagenome (GOLD analysis project Ga0316207, IMG submission 204943) | Microbial mat bacterial communities from mineral coupon in-situ incubated in ocean water Damariscotta River, Maine, United States -... | ecosystem: Environmental > Aquatic > Marine >... | reverse complement strand
CCCAATGTTCACGAAGCCATTTCATTCGGGAAACACGGTGTGCAATAGGCAGCGTTGCCGGGTAAAGCAGGCTTTTCACTGAACGGTGATTTTCAGTATAGAAGCGTAAAATCCTTGCGTCGATAGATAACCGTATATTCCCACGGAGAGGTTTTGTCATCGACGCATAACAACGTCAAAACACGATGATCCTAAATGACTGACAAACGGTTGGTACTACAGGCATTTTAACGAATATGACTATTTAAAAACCGATCGAGTGCAATATATGGTTATCTATTGTGATTAAGCCCTGAAGAAAGGACACTGAATTCGTCGTTATTAATCGCGGTGAACCAATGGAAAAACTGGAAAGACTGGCAGGTGACTTAAAATACGTCATGTGCGCCCTACTCTGCTTGATTAGTATGGTACTTACTGGGTGTTTCGCATTGAGTTTCGGCGCGGTGAACAGCATTACAGACAATAACACGTTCATACTCTGGTCCCCTATCCTGCTACTCGCCGTGGGTATTGCCTTAGACCTTTCCAAGTATATCTTTTGGGCGGTTCATAACAAGAAATGGCATCAAGCTTATAAAATACTCGCTGTCATCTTAATGCTGTTTTCCTGGATGGCGTCAGTCGCGTTTTTTATTACCAGTGAAGATGAAAAAATCGCAACGTATCGAAAACAAACCCCCGACTATTTAAGCTATCGAACACAATTAGCCGATTTGGATCGTAACATTGAGGCACAAAACCAATTGCTGAAAAATCGGTTGAGTAGCCGTTTTCATGATCAGTGGGATAAAGGCGAAATCATTACCCAAAAGATCCAAGGGTTGCAGCAACAACGTAAAGCATTAATCGCCAAAGAGCAAAGCATCGGGATTCAGGACGCCTATAATCACCTGGTGTCACTGGCCTTCTTTAATGCCATCGCAACAATGACAAACATCGATAAAAATACCGTGAGAAATATTTTCTACGCGATATTAGCACTGCTCATTGAAATATGTGCCTTGGGACTCATTGGTGTCTGTCGGGTAGATAAAAAGGCCACACCTGCGCTAGCGCCCTCCCCTTCCCTTCTCAATCAAAATGCAGCGCCTACTGAACAAACGGATAATGGTCAGTTAAGCCAAATTTCATCAGAGATTATTGAAGATGCAGAAACATCACGATTAATTGACGATATTAAGCAAGGTTCTGTGCCACCGGTATTTAATCAAATCAAGTCATTGAATTACAATTTAAGTCAAAAAGCTATTCGACAAACGTTACAAACACTCAAGGAAACCGGCGTGCTAAAAGAAGGTGCGAGACGTAGTTTAGTTTTAGCTTAGTTTTTATTTGTCTTGGTAACTTATTCGTTCATCAATTCAATTAAACCAACTAATATTTTTAGTGAATTATAAGTAAATTTGAGCTTTGAAAGAAATCTGTCTTTAATTGCTTGTGGATTGCGTTAACTGTAAGTAAATGGTTTTAAGCTTCTTGACAGGATAAATTAGCATTAACTCCTTTATAAATATTAACTTTACGATAGATTTCTAATGCAAGAAATAGTGCACCACGAATTTGTTCACTTTTAGATGATGTAATTCTATTTTCGGAACTTCTATTTGGGGGTTCACCATGGGCATATTTATTTCGCAATTGAACATATTCTTTAAATTTTCTCAATAGATCTGGCCCCAGGAAAATTAAACTATCATTATTTATCATTTCTGATATTGACATACTTCTCAGTTCACCATTTTTTGTTGTTTTAACCAGATTAAATGTATCGTTTAAATACCATTCTAAGGAAGTAATGCAGCCAATAAGGGCTAATTCAGGCTCTCCTTGCCGTAACAACATATTCATTGCTTGTAGTTGATTAACGATAGTATTTGGTAACACACTAGGATTACGCAATAAGGAGTCAAATAAATTATTTTTAGATATTTTTACCTCTAAACTTTCAGTACTTTTCAAATAACCTAGTTCAACGGATTTTGGAACCCCGGCGCTTGCAATACGATTTGGAGAGACCATAACGAAGTAGCCAAATAATTCTTTAACAGCGGGAATTTTAACTAAATTAGAAATCTCGATCGCTTTGATATATTTATTAATAACATATATAAACTCATGCCTCAAAGCATGAGCTACATTACTCTCGAATTGTTCACAAGTGACAGGAACGGTTTCAACTATCTTCGGTTGTTGCCCAAGATAATAAGATAATCTGGGAACTTTACCTACGATAACATTATTTAGTTTGGGATTAATAACATGATTTATATATTTTGAGTAAACTGATTGACGCCTACCCCATAGCTTAACTAGTCCAATTACCCTCGTACAATTAATGGTTACTTGAGGTTCATTGCAGAAAGTTTTATTAGAATAAGTCGATGATAATGTCATTTTTTTAGTGCATAAATCAAAAATGACATTTTTCCTCCATCCAGAGATGTGATGGGATAAATGTTTTTCGTCAATAACAAATGGTAATTGACAAAAACATATCACATAGGGGCCCTCTTTTTCCTCAAGCTTATCCGACCAATATTCAAAAGTGTCAATATCAATGATTCCTCTAGACACCAATGAATCAACAAACTTATTATTTATAAGAGTACTCGGCCTGCCATCCATAATTATTGCATTATTGTGTTTTAATTTAGTGAAGTCTATCTAGCGATAGACGTTTGTATATTGTTATCAATTTAAATTACTACTGGACTCAAGACTAATTTGTATTAATTTCCGATGGATAATTGTTGGTATTTTATATCTTCAATTAGAAAGATTAGGGTTGTTTTATTTTCAAGTGATTTAAATAAAATCTAAAACTAATTTAACAATTATAAGTAGCTGTTATATTTATAACGGCGGATCTTGAAATACTATTTTGCTATATAAATGAGCAAATAAGGTTAACTAAGTTTTTATTAAAAGTGAGGGGACAGCTCGCACCATCCCCTCGCAATTGATTAGAAGCGAGCAAGTACTATTGCCAATTGAATCAAGCATAATGCCAATTCAAACAATAAAAACATGTTTAGGTTTGGGTCTAACCCCATAATTAGCCTCCTTGTTGAAAAATAAAAGTAGAGATGACGGTCTTTACGTACAAGCAATTCTTGCTCAATAAGTGACACAATCATTTTTCCCTGTGGGAAAAATTATCTAAATTACATTTAACAATTTCGTAAAGCTAACAACCTATATGCTTCCAATCAAAAACTACAAATTTACACAGAATTTTTCAAACTTAGAATATTACAGGAATTATCTAAGTAGAAATTACATCGGACACTTAAAATCTAGGAAGAATACTTGATATACAAATAATCAAATATTTGTATAAAAGAAAAGATCACGCTGACTAATTCCCATCCCCTGGGGTTAAATATTATTATTTTAATTAGTGATAATCGTAGATCCCTATATCACTATAATTCTAAGTAGACCACACTTTTTTGCAAAAATAAAGTTGTGATTAAACACAAATACTTCTTCAAATTACTTTTATTCGGGTTTAACAGGAAAATATACGCAATTATGAACGAATTGAATTATGCTGCTCACTATGTGAAGAAATCAAACAGTGTTTATTCAGAGAAATGATATTAATCTTAGGTTTACGAGCCATCGTTTTGGGTTGTTTAACTTAAAATTTGAAATGGACAAGCGAAAGGGTATTTTATGGTGAATTATTGATCTAACAAGGACGATAATTTACATTAAATATTATTCCAATGTTAGTAAAGTTCTCGCAAATTTTTGTTGCTAAATTGTCTCCATTAAGTCGGGTTAGATACAACCCTAAAGCGTGAGATAACAGTTCTTGTTTTTTCTGAAAGCAAGTGTTTTATGAGAGAGCGAATAGTATTGCAGTCACGCTGATTATCTTCACTCCTATATTGTTCTTTATTTCTATTTACAATAGCCTTTTTAACTGCACAATTCCCCCCCCAGATCTTGTAAATACAATCTTAAAGATACAGTACCCTGTCCAACTTCTATGAAAGTAGAGAATGTTATTTTGTAAGTAAATAAACCATTTGTCTTCCATCTCCTTTGGAATCAATCCATATGAGATTCGTTTAAATTCTTCTTCGCCAAATTCCGCTTTAAAATCTAATACTGGTGTTTCTTCTGGCATGGATTTGGTTTTCCAGCTATTAAACTTTGCTATTCTCATCATTAAATCCCTTTAATTTTTGGAAGTAGATCTTATAAAAGGGGAGTATATATATTGAATAATTCTCGTCTTGCAGCGGTCAAGCTTTTTCAGTATCTATTTGTGTAATGTCTTCAAGAAAAACTAATGCCTTTACTTAAAAGTTATATAAATATTGGTCTCACACTATGGTTTAGTGATTAAACTATTATTTAGTGATCGAAAGCTAGATAAGATATAGGGTTTGCCATTCCACTCTTGTAAAGAAATCCATACAAGATAATAATTATTATATTAATTGGAAGCATTTATCGATAAAAAGTTTTCAGGAATTTATTCGATTGTGTATGTACCGCCGCCTCGAAACTCGCAATCACCATAGTTTGGCGTTCCACCTTGTGCAACACAAGTATTATATGCTTTTTCTTTACTTCCTCCATAACATCTTCCATACAAATACTCACCGCCTTGCTCTACACATCTTTGTTTGGGAGATTTAAGTGAATTGACGTATTGGGTATTATTTCTTAAGTGTTTTACGCGGGTTTCTAATAGTAAATTATTGACTTCTTCATACTCTGCCATGAGTAATGTAGTCTTTCGAAGGTATTGCGATTTCACCCATCCAACTGTTCCTGAAGAAGAATCATAAACAATATCCCATCCATTTTTACTATCAATGATTCTATTTGGTTTATAGTGTTTAATGGTAGTAAGAATATTGCTTTTAGTTGTTGGTTTAGCGCGAATATTCACTGAATCGACATTAAGGATACCAACTTTTCCTTTGCCATTAGCGACTTCGGCAATGTTTTGAGAAATAGTTTGTTTAATATGTTTTTCGTTAGGTTTTGGTTTTCCAATATAAGTCATTAACGCTTTATGGTACCACTTTAAAGCCAACTTCTTATTTTTATTCACACCTTTACCGGTGCCATACAGTACGCCTAAGTTGGTCATTGCCAAGGGGTGGTTTTTGACTGCGGCTTGCATATACAATGTATAAGCGTTTTTAAATTTGTTCTGGCCAAGTTTTCCAGAAAAATATAGATTTCCTAAGTTAACTTGTGCGCCTAAGGAGTCTTGCTTAGCTGCTTTTTCGTACCAGTATTTTGCTATTTGTAAATCCTGTGTAACGTCTTTTCCTATCTCAAATATTAATGCGAGTTCAAATTGCGCTTTTGCATTACCTGATTCTGCAGATTTTTTATACCACCGAATTGCTTCTTTTGTATCTTTACTAATTCCTTGGCCAAGTCTAAGCATGATTGCTAAGTCAAGCATTGAATTAGTATCACCAAGTTCTGCGGCTTTTTGATACCAAAATGCTGCTTTTTTTAAATTCCTTTTTGTTCCTTCACCATGATAAAACATCGCTGCTAAGCTTGATTGAGCCAATCGATAATTTTGGTTTGCTGCTTTTTCAAACCATTTGAAGGCCTGCTGATGATTTTGTGGTACACCTGCTCCTTCGTAGTATAATCTCGCGAGACTATCTTGAGCTCCAATATGTCCTTTCAATGCAGAACTCATATACCATTTCTTTGCTTTAGCATCATTTTTAGGCATACCTTCACCATTATAATTCATACTAGCAAAGCCATATGCACCTGCTGCATAGCCCTTTTTAGCAGCCATTAAAAACATTTTTGCTGATTCACTATATTCTTTTGCTTTATTTAATACTCTGCCATATTGGTACATGAGCCGCGGGATATCTCGGTAGTGCTCATAAGCTTGCTTACAGGCTGGTAGTGCCTCACTAACATCAATCTTATTCCATTTTACCCCTTCAGTAATTTTATTCGGATCATAAGGGTGAGCAGCATGAATATCGCATTTAGTTACCGAGGTCTTTGCTTCTGTGTTTATCATAAAAAGTAGTAAACCAGAAGTAAGTAACATTCTTGTTGTGTATTTTTTGATCTTCATTGCTTGCATCCCTTACATTCATCACAAATTTTGTCTTTGGTATAAGAGAGACATCGAAAAACGATATATTTGAGAAATAAGTGAGAAATTTTTCATTTTTATGCAAGTGTCTGGAATGAAATCTTATAGTTTCACATTAATTTAATAATTATTCTCAATATTATTGTTTGGTTATCAATATAGATCTAATCAAATTTTTTAAAAAGTGGCATCTTTGTATTTTTAGCGGTGAAAAAATGGTTTAAAAGCATATTATCATTTAGTACCTATATACGAAATTTTGTAATAATTTCAAAAAAACTATTTCATTTAGGAGTTTACAACGCGCAATACTTTTCTTACTTCCTTAGTCACCCTTACCATGATGAGTTTTTCAGGTTTATTGTTGGCAGTGAGTTTGCAGTGAACAGAACAGACTATTAAAGCTATCGAAGTTGATAGTCAATTCGATCCCTCACAGGTCCAACTATATGTGGAAGAAAAAATCAACAATTCAAGACTTGGTAGAAACTCACATCGCTATGCGCTTAGCTATGACGAAAAAGGGAAATTATTATTTGCTACGTTATTAACAACCAAGGCTTTAAAAACTCCGATTCAAGTCAATTAAGCACATTTATCTCAAATATCTTAATTCTTGGCGTCTCGTATTTACTAGTGACGAAATTAAGATGAAAATAAGTGAAAACACTCTTACAACAAAACTCACCGAATTTACTGGTCGTCGAGCAGGGATCAATAAAAGACTGTGATTTATACTTGGATATACTAAACGTACGAAATGAAGCATTTGATTATGATGACAAATTCAAACTAGTGTATCCAATTGACAGCTATTCAGATCACTATCGCCTGACAGTAGATGGTAAAACTGCCGGTGCTTTGTCTGTTACACAAACAAGGAACGGAGTAGCTGACTGTGAAGAATATATGCCTCAATGTCTATTGGATAATTTTCGAGATATGATAAGTTCAGCTTGTAAATTTCGTATTGTTAAGCAGAAAATTGCCCATATTGAAAAACGATCACAAATAAACTTACCACAACAAGTAATAAAAATGGCTTTTAAAGATCAACTCAGTAAAGGCATAAAGCTGGATATCATAAATGCACGTAAATCTTTCGCACGCTATTATCGACAAATGGGATATTTAACTGTAGAGAATAGCGAATTTATTCACCCGGTTTTAGGGACCAATTCGGTTATTATGTATTTACCGGCAGACCCAAATCATAAATCATTGGTACAGCAATCGTGTAAAAGTCTTGATAACCATCTTTTACTATCGGAGGTTCAACGTGTATTAACACGTACTTCGGTATTTTATTCGCGTGATGTTGCATGAACTTAAGAAGGAAATCGCTTTATAAGAGTAGATTAAGGAACAGAATTGAATCCATTTCATGAAAAAATATTTAAAACTTGTCGTGTTTGCTATGTTTATAATAGGTATAAGCTATTCAACCACCGCTATTTCACAATTAAATGATATACAAATTGGCAGTTATAAAAATCATTTTTCTAAAAAAGTCCTCACGTTTAGCAAGAAAAATCGGTTGCAAATAACTAATATCAATCGCGATAAATACATGAATTGCTATATATGGATTCGATTTAATGTTGTCATAGCGTCAAACGGTTCTATTAAAAGCTTGATCTTAACAAACCCTTCTCCTGTTGAAGTAGTCAATAATTATTATTCATATTTGATTAGCGAAGCGGCACCATTTGATCCACTTGAAATGTATTTTGGAAAAGAACTTGAAGAGTTTACAATTACGGAAGAATATAAACTGGATATTAAGCAACAGCATGATGCTGTCATTACCAAGCCATGTAACTAATTTATGTGCAAGATTAATATTTAACTAAATACCTGGCTAGATTGACCAACCAGGTTTAGCTGCCCATGACATTTTAAATATCCGGGAAAAATCAAAAAAATCGATTTCTGCATCATTATTAGAGTCTTCGTTTTCTCTCAATTGATAAACTAAACGACTGTTTTTTCTTCCTACATGCCCCGTTCGTTTTTTCCAATCTTGAAATTTCCATTGTTCTAGAGATGCCATAATTTCCTGACTAATTCTGTGTTCTCCTGGTGTAATTGTCAGTAATTCATTATCCCAAGATGCCCGATCCCCAGTATTAAAAAACGAACCATCGACGGCTCTCCCAAGCAACAGTTTCCCGTCATCCAGTTTAACTTGGACTTCAGGATTAGCGATCTTAAATCGGACTTTACTCTCATTCTCTCGATTGATTCCAAGTAAGCAGCCAAAATCAATTTCTGCCATACCATAGGCATGTAAGAGGTCATGCTCTACGTTTAAGGGATTAAGTAACTGTGAGATACTTTGCTCAAAACTAGTGGGCGCGAAATAGCCACCTAATGCAAACAATACTTTATCCGGTGTAGGAAGGGAGGGTTCCGCGCAACAATGCTTAAATAACAAATCCATCACCGTTAAAGGCTGACCCAATATAATACAAGCAGTGTCTAATTCATTAGCTAACATAAGCCCCCGACTAAAATTTATCGGTCGTAAATAAGTATCGAGGTAAATGACTGAATTGAAAGAACCTAGGGTTGCAGGATAACAATTAATGACAACGGGTGTTTTTTGTAAATACTTTACTAGTTGAGGAAATAGTAGAACAGCGGCCCCTATTTTAGCACTACCCTCTTCAGTTATTCTGAATGACAAGGGATCAAGGCTTGAAGAACCGGCCGAATAAGAAATTATTCCACCGTTGCTTTTTAATTCATTTAAATTCATTGTTTTCTCGTTAAATTGAAAGTAGATGTTTAAATTGTTTTCATATTGTTTAAAATCAGTAGAAATAATGCTTTTTTAAACCGCATAATATGCCTGAAGTTTGTCACATAGAATGTATTCCAAATTGATGGTTTAAATGCTTTTATTTGTCTTTTTGATTTAGTTGATTGCAAGCGTCGCTAACAAACCAGCTGAAAATAGCCATATGAAAAGAATTAACCCAAGGAGAATGGGTGTAATCCCGGCTTTTTTTATTTTGCTGATTCGCGTTTCAAAACCCAATGCAGTCATGGCGATGGTTAGTAGAACTAAATTGAAAGATTGAATATTAGTCACAAGTGGTTCAGGAACAATATTCAATGAGTAAAAGCCAGAAACTATAATAAATCCAATAACAAACCAAGGAATGGTAACGTTCTTCAAAGTCACTGTATTCGTTGCTTTGCTATTTTTTCTAACCAGTAAATAGGATAGCAAAATAAGTGTTGGGGCAAGCAACATTACTCGAGCCAATTTTGTGACTACCGCGTTTTCTCCAGCAACTTCGCTAATGCCATATCCAGCTGCGGTAACTTGCGCAACTTCATGAATTGTGGCACCAACAAAAATACCGTAGTGTTTATCACCTATGTCGGGTAAAAATCCATTAGTAAATAAAAAAGGATAAAGAAACATGGCAATAGTGCCAAACAAAGTGACAGTGCCTACTGCGACCACAGCTTTACTCGTATCTGCCCTGAGTATACCTTCAGTCGCCAATACAGCACTGGCCCCACAAATTGAACTTCCAGCTCCAATTAATAGTGTTGTATCCCGATCAAGCTTATAAACTTTTCTACCAACATACCATGCTAGATAAAATGTAGAACCCAACATAAATATGTCAACGAATATACCTTGCCATCCAATTTCTACGATTTGTTGAAACGTAATGCCAAACCCTAGCAGTATTATAGCCAAGCGTAATACTCGTTTAATTGAAAATTTAATGGCCGGTTGGCAAATGTTAAGGAGACTAGTAAACGTATTACTAACAAAAATCCCTAGCACGATTGCGATAATAAAAGGTGAAATTCCGAAGTTCTTTAGTAGATCAATATTGGAAATCCAAATTGCACTTAGTGCCATAATTGAAATAATGCTTAAGCCGTAAATAAATCGAGCAATGGATCTATAATTATCATCAGTAGGCCTATTACTACTAGATATATCACAATCTTGAAAGTTTGTTATTCTCGGTTTTTCTTTTAAGGAAATATGAATTGTCATACTATTTCTCCCATACTTTTTTATTAAGTTATATTTGAGAGACTCCAACTTAGGAGATATTTGATAAATTAAAAATATTTAATATGCAAAGAGGATAAAAATATTGAAAAAATCGGCGTCTTTGACCACCCATAAAAAAAGAGGATAAATATAGATTAAGAAATATAGGAATATTTTCACGCTCTGTGGAAACAAATCTGCTCGGCCTAACAATTTGAAATGCTAGCTTTTGACGAAAAACTCACCAAGTGAATCTATATTCAAATGCTTGTTTCGAATTTTATACATAGATTTCAGGCTAATTATAAACAACGGCCTCTGTTTTACCATTTGAATACTTTTGTAATCTTGCTAATATATGCTTTAAATATCCTACCCCCTAAAAAAACCTGGAAACGTGTATTGAACAGTAACGCTTGACCACGATTTGTATAAATAGGCGGTGATTGAATCCGATTTCAAGTTACCTGTTTAGTATTTTGATTTGTTAGTAGATTAATAATTATGAAAAATTGTGTTCCAAAAATATTTTCGATGTTGTTAGCGAGTTATCTATTTTTGACGTTTTCGTTTGACTCGTTTGCGAGCTCAGCAGTTGACAAAATGAAACGTACATGGAAATACGAAAAGTATGATGAGGCAATCGTTCTTGCGACTCCGCTTGCTAACGCGGGCGATGCGTTTGCGCAATATGTTATTGGCTCGTCTTACATGAATGGCTTTGGTCATTTTGAAAAGAATTTTGGTAAAGCCTACCAATGGCTAAATAAATCAGCGGATCAAGGTTTCTCAAGAGCTTTTCACAAGTTAGGTCTCCTTTACTATTATGGTAACGGTGTCAAGTCGGATCATAAAATCGCGTTCAATTATTTTTCTAAATCAGCAGCAGAAGGCTATGCGTTAAGTCAGCACAACGTGGGATTATTGTTGGAGGCTGGCGAGGGAGTAGAACATGATCTAGAGAAGGCCTATGAGTTTTTCTTAAGAGCAGCGAATCAAGGCCACGCAGACAGTCAATATTCTCTCGGTGAAATTTATCGAAAAGGACTAGGGAAACAAAAAAATCTAAAAACGGCATTTGATTGGTACATGTTAGCTGCGAATTGGGGGCATGTGGACGCGCAATTCAGAATAGGTTATTTCTACGAGCATGGTTACGGTACCGCAAAAAATATTCAGAAGGCTATTGAATGGTATGGAAACGCTGCAACGGTGAATCACTTGAATGCGATCGATTCGCTTGGAAATATATATTTACTTGGTGCAGGAATTGAAAAAGACTCGATGATGGCGCTTAAATGGTATTTGCGAGGTTGGAACGCAGGAAACTTAGAAACTGTTGAGTACTTATTAAAAATGGAGGCAAGTGGGCTTAGTAACGCATTCCAAATTTCTTCCTTGTTGCAATATATTAATGAGCATGTGAACACAGATAATGAAATTATGATCCTTCGTGATCTAGCAGAGGTAACATTGAATTTATGGCTATTTAATTCTCAACATCATTTCCGCTTAATATATAGTGGCCGATTTGAATGGGCAGTCGTTCTTTTACAGCGAATTGTTTTGTTAGGAGATAATAGCGCACTTTTGTTGTTGGGAGATATGTACGCAAAACACAAATGCAACCATTATTCTCATAAAATGACGCGTTGTTACGAAGCAATATTTTATTATCAATTGGCGGCCAAAAGGGGAAATACAGATGCTAATGATAAGCTCATCGAGCTTCGGAAATTAGAGTCCAGTTTCACCTATCGATTGAAAGATGGTTCTGACCCTAGAAATCAAAAGCGTAAAACTTTACTGCTGAAAAATGCGATGGAGTCAAAATCGTTATCAGACGTCGAGGTGCTACTACGTGCGGACACCGACCCGAATTCTCCGATGATTCGACAGCAAGTGTTACTAGGTTTGCGAGACAGTGAAATTCTTTATGCGCTTCTGGCGCACGGTTTTAAAGTGACTGCTGATATGGATGCAACGCAATTATGGCATCGCGCCGAATTTCACGATCTTTTCCCGATGACTATCGCTGGCCTGAATATCAACAAAATGAATTCTATTGGTGACTATCCCATAAAAATTATCAGACGTGTTGAAAAAAGGAGTATCGCGTTACTGCAACTTGGAGCAAATCCTTTTAAACTATCACGCAAGGGCAAAACTCACTTCGGTCATGAAATAGCAAAAAGAAAATACAATGTGTTTCTGATGCAGTATTTTATCGATAGATATCAGCCCGATTTAGACAGGCGTGACGAGCAGGGAAAAACAATGCTCGAACTAGCGGTGGAAAACCGATATTTTCAGAGTATAAAGTTATTAGTTGATTCAGGGGCGGATACTAGTATCAAAACAAGTAATGGCGAAACCTTGTTAACATTAGCTGCGAATAATGAACGCTATCTAAAAAAAGAAACTGCCGAGTTTATTAGTAAACTTGCAGAAGAGAGGATCATTAATCTCGGGCCTCTAGAACAGAAAGTGCACGTGAATATTGCAGGAAAACTTTCTAAACTTCGGTCTGCGATAGGTCGTTATTTTGCCGTGTCAGGACGTATGGTACGCAACAGTCAGATTCAAGTATTAAGCTCTATGAATCGTAGTAACGATCCGTCATTCTATGATGGCGAGAGGCGGCGACTGGCAAATGATTATGTTGAACGAATTGAGCGTAATAGACAATCATCAAATGATAATGCAGGCTCAATTCAAATTCAAATTCGCGAATTAGTCGCTCTTGCAATGCAGGTTTATGCAGACGATTCGATAGCTATTGATGAGTTTGTTGACGAGTGTTGGAAAAGTGTTTATCAATTTTTTAATGATGACCAGGAACTTTCAATTAATATTTGTCGTGGGAAATTGTAATTGTTGACATATTTGATCAGGGTGGAAGTCTTTAAGTACTCGATTTTTCTAAAGTTGACATTCATGCAAAGGTTTTGTTCATTCACTAGATGGCCCATGTTTGGCACGCTATCAGGGAGTTTATGTTACGTTTGGGGGCTGTTGAGCGGGAATATAAATAATAACAACTTGCACCTAGGAAAAAATTGAATGAATATAAACATTGAACAAGAAGGCAACATTGTGCGGGATGTTTCTATTTACTGAATGGGTTTTAAGAAATCAGACAATTTAATTTTTTGCCGTTTTTTATCTAGTAATGACATGCTGTTTATCAGAAAACGCAATTTTAAATTAGATTAACTAATGATTAATAATTAGGAAAATATCTTAATGCTTCGAATTAAAGTAGAAGCATTATTTTTGGCTTAATTTAATACTGTTTTTATTTTCGATGCTCATAGAAGTGATATATATAGCTTTAAAGGAAATCAAATATGAATTTTAACCCTAAGAACATCGGTAAAATAATTCTTTCCATTATTTTACCATTATTTTTGATTAATAATATTGTTTTAGCGAGCGTAGGTATTCCTAATGTTGATTTTGGAGGTGCGCAACTTGGAATGAAGTTAAATAAGTTGGATTGGGGTAGTACAAGTAAGAAAATAGGTAACAAAACCTATAGGGTTAGTGCGATTGGAAATGAAGGGAAAATATATCAATTGGTACTTGAGCAAAATGTCGAAAATACGTCAATAATTGATAACGATTACGTGAACAAATTTAGTAAGTCTTTTATTAAACAGCACGGAAAACCGAAATCTACAATTTTACCGCTACATCGAGGAAATAGTCGACTTTGGGAGAAAGCAAATTCGATTTGTAATAAAGACAAAGTATCAAAGGAAAGTCCTTGTGAGCCATTTACTTTACGTATGTGTTACGGTTTTTGTGAAAAAAAAGATAAACGATACTTTAAGACCGGTGTTAAAAGCCCTGTAATGATTCTTACAGTGACTCCAGGAAAGATAAAAATCGTAAAAGTAAATTACGGGCTTGTTAAAAGTAATGACGCACAATTATCAATAAGCCCTCTTAAACAATATCTAAATACAGATAATATGGATGGAATACTTGGCCAAACATTAGGTAAGCTTGGCTGGAAAGGACCAAAAAAGCGCGTAAAAGATGTAATAATTTCAGTAAAAGCAAATCAAAAAAATGGTGTAATTTATCAAGTCAAAATGGAACGGATGACAAAAAATTTTGGGATTGCTCAAGGTTTAATTCACGTGCAATTTGTACAAGCTGCCTTTGATAAATACGGTAAAATCGACACTTGGGTATTTCCACTTCGCACTAGCGAGTTAAATATTACATCAAATTGTAATGAAAAGAGTGGAAGTCTATCCAACGCTTGTGAACCCTATACTACGAGATTCTGTTATGGTAGTTGTAAAAAATCGAGCAAAAGGCAGTTTAGTCAAAGGGGAAAAAACACAGTATTTTCTATTAACCCAGCGTCTTTGTCTATAGTAAAAAACGATTATAGCTTATTTAATTCGAGAGATAATTCTAATTTCAATCAATCTAAGAAAGCGGATTTAAAACCTAAAGTTAGTAAAATTGAAAAAATGGTGCCTCAACCACTTACAGGGACTAAGTTTGAAGGAGTCTGGTTCGGCAATCTTGATTTGACACAAATTAGAATCGAATTTGGAAAAAAAGGTTCATATATAACTAATTTAGATGAGCGTTGTTCGGCTCCATTAGAGGTGGATAGTCATAGTAAGAATTTTGTGAAATTAAAAGAATTAGATTCTCTTGGCGGAAAGAAAGGGTGTGGAGGTGGAGAGATTACTATGACTTTGTTAAAAGATGATGAAGTAGATGTTATCCGAACACATAAATATCGGGTTGGAGCGCAAAACGGTACTTTAGATTTAGGTGATGCTAGATTGAGTTCTTTGAGGTACATGTGGGATAATCCACCAACTAAAAGTCAAATTCGTAAATTAGCAGAAAGAGAAAAAATAAAAACTAAAAAGATTGCCGAGTCAAGTAAAAAGCCTTTTGGTATATTTGTGGATAATTATTACCACAACACTTATATATTAGATTTTAAAATCAAATTGTTAAGAAATTGGAAAATCATAAGCCGAAAAAATTATTTTGTATTAAGTCAAAATCAAGAATTGACTTATGATAAAGAAATAGAGCTAGAACCCAATAATTTTTATCGCGCATTTGTATTTCAAGCCAGCAAAGATGTGTCAATTACATCTCGTGGAACAGGATTATTTATGGGGAATGGGCTACCGTATGGTTCTTATGGACAATCTGGAGGACGTGCAAGAGTAATAATAGGGTTAGAAATTTGGCGAAAGAATCCTGAGGAATCCTTTCAAAAATACCTGGCTCGACGTAATTATGAAACATCAAATTCAAGCTCTATGACCGTCTCACAATCTCCGCCTATGTATTCCGGTGATGAAAATATAGATGGGAAAACGTTTAAGGTATACGAACATTACTCAAGAACAAATCGAGGTAGTATATTGTCGAGAACATATTTTTTAGAAGTTGGAGAATTTATTTATGATTTTAATGTATCCATAAGTGCGAGAAATGTGCGAAGTTTGGACTTCAACTCAGGTAATATAATGGCATCCATGATACGTTTAAAGTAAGAGACGATGTTAATAGGGTCATACGTTCAAGAATAATTTAACGCAAATATCATATAATTGTTGATGGAAATTATACTGGCCTTACATTTAAAAGTATTATTTGTAAAATTATCATTATTGCTTTTCGCACGTGGAGGAGAAAATTCTGGCCCGAGTTTAAACTACACTCAAAAAATTATTACAAAAACAGGAGAGAAAAGTTGCTTTTAGAAACTAAATTTCCATCAAGTTTTTATTAGCTAAAAAATTCTTTCACGTTGAGTTTTATGAATAGCAGGAATGTTGATATTCTTCCAGTTCACAGATTTTTCTGTCAACTCGCACTCAAGGTTGATATCAGCAGTTAATATTCTTATTGATCGATTACTTGTTTCTCAAAAGTAAGGGGTTATGTTATTAAGCATCGAAAGATTGCTTTGTTAATTTACTACAAATCCACCATGAGTTTTAAATTCGCCACCTTGTTGAGTTTTACCTTTTAACACCCATTCATAGCGTGAGCTAGAGATAAGTGGTTGGGATATCTTAATCAACGTGTCTGTTGTAGTTTGTGATAATACTTGTGTTATTTTACCCTGAGAAAAATGATTGAGTGTTAGTTCATACGATATCGCGTCTTTTATTGCTGGCCATTGAACAGAAACTTGATTATCCCCAATTGCTTGTACAATCAAACCTGCAAATGGCTTTTTCTTAATTTCTGTTTGTTTAAAAAAACCCATGCCGGGTGTGGGCGGGGATTCAAATATACTAATTGTGGGATCGTCTTGATAAGCTACAATTTGTAAATCAGTCGAATTTGTAAAAATGGATATCGTTACCAATGCGGCAGCTGCTGCGGCAACTATTGGTGTTGTGACTTTTGCGGAGATAGAGTGTTCAAACCAATGTTTTAATTGTTCTGTAATTGAACCAACATTATTTTGTTGCATTGTAGTTAAGTCAGGGGGAGGTGAATGACTATCTGTATCTTGATTTTTATTGGTATCGCTGTTTTTACTCACATTTGTCGCATAATGTAATACACGTTTTGTTAAGTATGCATCATCTTCCATTAATTTTCGAATGTGTTGATCTGTGGTAGCATCTAATTTCCCTTCAATAAGATGGACGATTTGTTCATCGCTAATGCTTGGTTCATTTAAGTCATCATTGGATGAGTTCGCTAATAAAGCGATATTATCGAGTGCCAAACGCATAATGCTCACAGAGTTTCTGCATTTCTGACATTTAGCAATATGTAGTGCAATTTCCAAATGTTGCGGATCATTAGGTGATTCCGTGTAATTAACAAGTGTTTCCATACTAGGATGCTCCTGGTGGCTCATAATTTATCTACCTCGACCATGAGTTCAGTATTGTCTAAAATCTCATGAGTTTTTATGTGTGCTTTATTCATCAGAGACACCCAGTTGCAATTTATTTGACATTATTTGTTGTACCAAATTTGATAGTTGAATAAGTGTTTTTTTACGGTAATAATATAATTGCTGTCGATTAACATCTTTAGGTTCCTTGTTAGGTAGAATACGATAATCTGCTATTACTAGTGCATCCAATACCTCATTGGCACTCATGTAATCCACATCCATTGCTTGCAAAACAAATTGTTGAATTGGATTAAGTTTTTTCCAGGCTTCTTTTATTAGTTCAATTTCTTCCAGATGTTCTGGTGAATCGTCCCAGTCTGGGACATCATATTCAGCATTGTTATCTTCATCATCATTTATAGTTAAATCTGATAGTGATACGTATTTTGGACTGTCCAATAAATACAATTTTTTTCGCGTTAATAACTCAGCCATTATGCGCTGTGTTATTTCTTTAACTTCAGTTTCATTAAGATTCAGACGTTGAGCAATATCTATTATTTCAACTTGAGAACACAATAATAAGAATATGTGAGAAGCGTGTGGGTCGAGCGGGATAATATACTTTGGCGCTCGTATCCTACGATTAAAACGCCAGTTTTTCCAGTGGTCATAGAACGGGTAAGATGTAGCTATAACATACCAATAATCAATTAACTGTGCACCGTCGCGCCCCTCATATTTGGCCAATCTTTCAGGTTTAGTTAAATATTCCAACATCCAGCCATAACTACCATTGCCCCATTCGCAAAGCGGTGTGCTTCTATCAGCATGTTTCCATTCTGGAAATATTGTACATGAAGAAATTGACCGATTTTCTTTGCAAAATCGACGGCAATATTTTTTTGTTTGCATATTAATAATGGGATCAACTAAATTTACTAATTGCTTTTTAGCTTTTGCATCACCATTAATGGACGCGTTAATCAGTTCTTTGTCTTTATTTTCAGTAGTTTCCATTTTTCTTGTCAACAAATGAATTAGTTAAATTATAAAGGCTTTATTGCCAGTCTCCAAATACTCTGTGTCACTGATAATTAATCAGTCATTTGCTGCCATTTGTGTTGTTAATTTATTTGTATTACTAATGTTGGGATATCTAAACCAATCTTTCACCTGGTCGGATTCAACATTAATGGCTAATCCATGTTGATCAAAAGCTAAGTAGTAGCCGTTTAGATGCGGTATTATTCTCGTAGCTTGACCCAATTTATTGTCTTTAAACTTTTGATTTAAGATTGTCAAAAATTCACTGGGTGATTGAGAAGAAGTTTCCCAATATGCCACAACATTGGATTTTTTATCTTTCATCAAACGTAAATTGTTTTCAACTTCATACAACCTTAAAGGATCTCCTGATAACAAAACAATAGCTCGTAAATTCGCTTGTTGATGAAGAGATGACATATATTCCCAGTGATTTGATAGTTTACTAGAATTGACTGTCATGTGATTCGATTCAGTGAACTCAGGTGCTATGGATAATAATGCATGAAGTTTGGATGGATTAAATTTGTTAATTCTTGGTTGAAAAAATTCATTCAGTTCGCTAGTTGAATTTTGTGACTTGAGAATAGCGACATAATTTTGATAGACTAGATCTAGCAAATTTGCGGGTTGATTGGATTTATCAGTTGATTCTAAATGGTTACGTAATTTGAGAAACTGTGTTTTCGCTAATGCCATATCCCCATCAACGAGATTAATCTGAGCGGTGAAATAATCTATCCATAAGGGTAGTGATAATTCTTCTGCGAATATTTTTGCATATTTATCGTGTAAATAGCCTTCTGCTGTTCGATGGTTACCAATGATAAGATTTGCAGCCATGATAAATCGATAAATTTGGGACTTATTTTCATTTTTATCTTTGGCTTCTTCAAATACTTTAATTCCCTTTTCTACTAATGTTTGTTTATCTTGTTGCATTTTACGTATTTGATTTATGCTTAATTGTGATCCGCTGTTTTTGGCCGCGGAGCGAAAATGTGTTGTGTGATTTATGTTGGGTATTTGTTTTAACGATTGGAGCATGAGAGGAAAAACAGGCCAAGGTTCTGTACTTGTGATATTTTCTCGTAGGTATTGATCAATTTGCAGTGCTTGTGCGATATAGCTCAGCCCAATATTGTTGATCACAGCTTGAAACGGGTATTTTTTGCCAAAGACTTGAAAGAATTCTCTTGCTGAAGCATATTGACCAGCAATGAAGAATTGTTTTCCTAAAGTAAATAAGAATGATTGATTTGCTTGACTGATAATATTAGCTTTAGCGTTATCCGCGCGATTTTTTGCTTTTACACAGTCTGCCGGAGTTTCACTTGTTAGATTGTTGATATTGCATTTTCGTCCCAATGTTGTTTCTGCCCAGATGGTAAAAAAATCTGTGCCATCGATAACACTAATTGGATCAAAACCGGCTACGGCCATCATAGCCAGTGCATCACTATCTGCATGTGTTTCCTTTTGTTCAATTATTTGCTTATCGATGAATTCGCTACTATTGGGAAGAGTAAGTTTTATCTTGTGAGATACTGCTTCTAAAGATGCGGCCAATCGTAAAAATTTTAAATGCCACAAGTCATTATTTCGTTGATGAGCTAATTCATGCGCCAAAATAAATGCAAGTAATTCGCGCCCTCGTTCGGGACCTGATTCAAGTGCCAATTGAACTGCACGTAAATTTATTAAGATATTGCCATCTGCAAGTGATGCTGCCCATGGATCTGGCAGTGAATCGACTACATTGAGTTTAGGCTTAATGGAGCCACCATCCCAACTTTGTAATAGTTGATTAAAAACTTGTTTAGTTAATGTTACTGAAGTATTCGATTCAGGCTGAACAACATAGTCATTCCAATAAAGTATTGATTCAGTAGGATTGTCAGGTAGATCAACCTCGGCATGGGCAGCAGTACTTAAGAGTAAGATCAGCAAAGGCCAGGTACGTAATATTGTTTTTTTTGGTTGTGTTAAGTACATTTATTCATCTCAGTTAAGTTTGCCTATTAACGGGGAGACACCCAATAGGATTTTATTTGAAACATTTTTTATTTAATTACTTATTTATCTTTTCTTTTCAATTATTGCATTTTATGGTGTCTCTCTTATAAAGAACAACTTTACCTTTATGCATTGAATTATGCTGGAAAAACGTACTGAAATGAGTCTAATATCAAATCAATTTCAACGACAGATAAATATATACTGCTTTAGCTTATGTCTACTAGGATTGCTAAGCTGCACTCCGTTGGTCGAAAAATCATCACAAAACCCAGTTGAGTCCGGTATTTTACCACCAGATCCGACCTTGATTGTTGATTGTCAATTACCTGCACGAATAAAACGGCTGGGGCCAAGTTCAACATATTTAGGCTCTCGTCGAGCCATAAAAACATCTTCTCAAGATTGTGAAATTCGCGGTGGTGAATATATAGCCTATGATCGTGCAAATTGGAAAAGTGCACTTGATGTCTGGTTGCCCTCTGCTAAAGGAGGTAATGCCCAAGCACAGTATTATGTTGGTACGATATATACAAAAAACAATAAAAACGCCGAAGCTTATCAAAACGCAGTTCTCTGGTTTACCCGTGCTGCAGAGCAGGATCATTCAGCAGCGCAATATAGCCTAGCCTATTTGTACGAGCATGGTTTAGGCATTAAGATGAATCCACAGATTGCGCGTTACTGGTATCAAAAAGCGGCAGGTTTGCAAACGGCGAAAATAGATACGCTCAGAAGTAATCGGTTAGACCTGAAAAGTGCCATCAATATTGAGTTAATTGAACCACATTTGCCACCAACAAGAAATCCGATACAGCCTCCTATTATTCTGAGTAAAAATGATAGTGCTATTGAAAATATTCAGGGTGTCTTAAAATCAACACGGCCAATTAATTTCTTCAGTATAAACGATATTGCTATTAATACAGATCAACAAGGTCATTTTTCTACTCAAATTAAGGTGCCAGCAACAGGTACTTTGGTTGATTTTGTCGCTGTAGATGACCTCGGCTATCGAGCAACACAACAACTGGTTCTTTCCAGAAAGGCGTTAGATTCATCAAAACCAGCGAAAACTAATCGAACGTTAGAAACGCTAACGAATAACGGTAATTACTATGCTTTAGTTATTGGTAACAACCGATACCAACACTTACCTGATTTACGAACTCCCAAGAATGATGTGCGAGCTTTACGAAAAATACTTCGCCAAAAATATGGCTTTTTTCAGGTGAGAACTTTATTCAATGCGAATCGATATCAAATTATTACTGCACTAAATGCCTTGCGTTATGAACTCACCGAAGACGACAATTTGCTAATCTATTATGCAGGGCATGGTGAGTTAGATAAAATTAATAAGCGTAGTCAATGGCTGCCCGTTGATGCAGAACCTAATAATACAGCAAACTGGATTTCAGATTCCGCATTAAGTGAATTAATTAATGCCATGCAAGCAAAGCATATTATTGTCATTGCTGATTCTTGTTATGCCGGTATGATGACTCGCTCTGTATTTGATAACGTATTTTCAAATACCCAGATTAATTCTTCGTTTTTAGATAAAAAATCCCGGACTGTATTAACTTCCGGTGGTGTTTCACCGGTACTTGATGTAGGTGGTGGGCAGCACTCCATATTTGCCGATGCTCTACTTCGTTCACTTGATAACAATTCTCAGATTATTAAAGGACAACAATTGTACCGACAGGTATCAGCCAGTGTGTCTGTGGCTGCTGCAAGTATGTCTATTGATCAAATACCCGAATATGCACCTATTGAATTTTCCAGTCATGAAGCAGGTGATTTTGTATTTGAAGTAAAGTAATTATTTCTGAATTTGATAGGTAAATTCAGAAATAGAATACCTTTTGGCATAATCTTCAAGAAAAGAGGTAGCAATTCCATTTAGGCGATATTTATAAATACATTTACAATAAACTATCTTGATGGTTTCCATAATAATTATAAAAATTCTACTCTGATAAATTACAATGCCTTATTTTATAAAACCTTTTCTATTAATAATTTAATTCTGTATTGCAGTTCGCTTATAGTGATCACTGAGGTACGTGGATTCTCCCCATTTAACAAATTTCAATACATTTTAATTTGCAATTATTTTATGGATTTTACTAAGAATAAATATCAAATTATTTGAATAATTAATTTAATACATTCAGGTCATTTTTCTTTTCAAACATTCAATATTATGGTGTCTCTCTATCAACATCAAAAAGGATACACTTTACAATCGTACATATAATATTTAAATCCAAAGGAAAAATAATGAAAAAGCTACTTTTAATCTTTATATTAGTCAGTACAACAAGCAACAACTCGTTTGCTGAAAACATGTTTAATGTGCGCATGAGCGGCGTAGCTTTAGCAGCGGGTATATTTGCGGTAGAAGCCGATGTAATCGTTACTGACAATATTTCAATTGGGCCAATGTATATTAAATATCCCTCCTCAAACATTGGAGTTTCCAGTCACTCCCTAAGTGCAATGGGTGCACGTGCAAATTGGTATATGAATGAAATTGAAGAGGACGGCCTTTTGGTTGGTGCATTTTACCGTCGTTGGTCATCAAAAGCTGATAATAGCCTGGCTAGTGGAGAAGCGAATGCGAATGAGGTTGCTGTTTTAGTCGGATACCGATGGATGTGGGATAATTTGAATATTACTGCCGAAGGCGGTATTCGCAATGTCAGTTTTGCCGGTGCTAAAGCGCAAAGCGCAACAGAACGTGAAGTTATTCCAGGTGGCGGTGACTCTTACACCGGTCCATCGGCAGATATAAGTGTAGGCTGGTTTTTTTAAGCATTATATCTGAAATATTCTATTAAAATTTTTGCGAAAAAGACTACTCTTATATTCAATAACATTCATTATTTTGCTCTATACGAGATTGAATACGTATAGTCAAATTCAAATAAAATAGAATGGGATAATTCAACGATATTGCGGTAAGTAACGGAAGATACTTACCACATCAAATAATGGAAACTCTTCGAGTTTTTGATTTAATCGTTTTTGTCGGGGTTTGCGTTCTTGGGGTTTTTCCAAACGACCGCCAAAGGGTAAAGGTTGATTGTCCTCACAGGGAAAAAACAATGGTAACGAACAATTCACCTGTTGAGGATAAGAAGAGTGCGAAGGGTTCATATCATCCCAACGCAAGTTTGCGCGTGCATGTAAATGTGGCGGACGCACATGCGCTAAAATTTCATGTTCAGGAATCCCACTCAATGTATTGAGTGCAGTATAAACGTCATCACTCTCCCCTAAATTATAGAGTATTCGGGTCACTTGCTTTTTGGTGACTTTTTCGACTTTGTTGGTTCGCGCCCAGGTAAAGCCAACACGCTGGGATCGCTCAGAAAATAACTTAATCAAACGATACGTCTGAATCACATGTAAACGCCCTCTTCCCATCTTCTCTAGGGTATGTTTTGCCAGCGGAACGCGTTTTTGTATTTTACGCTTGCGCGTATCGTATACTTCAATTACCACGTTTTCCCCTTGCACTTTCTGCAAAACCGTTCGGAAACGCTCCTTGGCTTGATTTAATTGTGCCACTGCGTGTTTGGTATGAGAAGAATACCCAATGACGCCTGGCAACGTGATGGCCTCTCGTGTATCTAATTCATCGATGTATTCTAACGCTGCTATAACAGCACAGGCTTTGTCACGCGCATCATCCCCTTCTAATAAGCGTTGAGTTTCTGAATCATAAACCCAGCAAGGGAGGTGTTTGTCAAAGCGAATCAATTGACATAATTCATCAATCCCCTGCTCTACTGATTCCAATGATTCAAAAAGCTCGGTTCGCCAAATCGCAATTTCATTGATGTCCATTTACTTCGCCATTTCTTTGATAACCCAATCAGTAACACCCAGCATAAAACAATTTATTTGAGACATTATAAAATGAGAGCTCTATTTTATACAATATTATATTATACATCCATCATATTTTGTAAAATATCCATAACTAAATCACTCAACCAACCGAACTTTCGCTATTCGCCTATTACGAGATGTTGCACAAAAAGAAGGATGTATAAATAATTCGTGTATTAATGCCCAAAGGATTTTATTTATTTCTTATAAAAACAAGAATTAGTAAACACCTCATTTGGGTGCTTACTTATATAGGACTATTAAAAGACTAATAGATAAGAAAATAAGAAAAGAGATCAATAAAAACCGTGTGATATAGAATGTTTTCAGAAAGCTCAGTCTGTAAAATAACAATATTTAGTCCGTGAAATACTCGGTTAAGTCTGTTAGGTACATAACTCGGTCTGTAAAGTACAATTATCACTTAAAAAATATTTGTTACTTGAGTCTGCAAAGTACAAGGATTGAAAAGTAAATTGCTATCAATAAATGGGCGATTAGATTTAATATTGAGTTATCCTCCCCTTTTATTAATGTACCAAATGAATTTCCAATTTTTCAATAATCGGTTTAGTTTTTAGTTTTTAAAAAAAGAAAAAATATTAACCACGTTGTCTACGTGATTGTTCTTTGGTGCCAGTACTAAAATAAAGGACTATATAAAGTACTACATAAAGGACTACGTTTTTTTAAGATGTTCTAAGACACTATAAATAATGATATAAAAGTGATTTAAATTTTTAGTTGGTACTGTTTAGTATCACCACTCACTACTGTTTAGTATCACCACTCATTGCGGTTTAGTATCACTGCTACTATTGTAAGATATCACCACTACATCTGTTTACTATCACCACTGCTACTGTTAAATATCACCACTTAAAAAGTAAGTTATATATGACGAATAAGTAATGAAAGTCTTCTCTAAGGTGTGAAAATTAAAGTTACACCTGTTTAGTATCACCACTTTACATTTTCTATAAAGGATCATGTTCTTGTAGATTAAATGAAAGTGATTACTTACTTTTAACAACTAAACGCCTTTTTTCTCGTATTTTTGGTTTGTTACACCTGTTTAGTATCACCACTTTGATAACATATAGTACGCAAAACAATCGAATTGCTGCTTGATTTCCCCTATTTGTAAAATACGCGCTCCAAAAATTACAAACCTATTTGTCTTAACTCATTGATTTGTAATTATATTGGAAAAAGCGAAATGAGTTACTACTGTTTAGTATCAGTAGTTGACCCAGTTTTACTCATAATGCTGAAAACCAAGCAAAAATTTATATTTGTTTGGTTAAATGAATGAAATAGACGTCAATTCATACTCTATAAATGAATTGTGTACCATGAAAGAGCGCGGTAAATGATCAATTGAAGAAGTTACTGCTGTTTAGTATCACCAAAATCGATCGGTATTAATTATTGGTCTCGGTTAAATCATTAAATGATGAATTAGAGTTTGTATCTTTAATGGCACGTGTACAAATCAATTTCCGTGGTGTACGACGGCCTGAACCAATAATTTCCCAAGATTCAATCCAGCCGGTATCTTCAAGTTGTTGCATTGCTTTTCGAAGATCACCAACAAAAACTTGATGATCGCGAACATATCCGATAGTCGTCATGAGTTTTTTGGTGAAGATTTGATATTCTCGGCGTTGCCCAGATAAAAACCGATGAACGGCTTTGCCTGTATCAGTGAGTTGTTGACGAATTAATAAATCAATGTAGGTGTACTCATTTTCAAACCAAGAGGCCATGACTGGCGTAAACTGAACATAGAGTAATCCATTATCTTCATAGTGCTGCCAAATAACATCGACAAGTTTTACCGATGTGCCTGTGCCCATAAACTTGCTAGCTGTTTTTGTATCAAATTCAATAACAGTACTCGCTAAGCGTTTAATAGAATCTAGCCTCATTCGATTTGATTGGCCACTAAGTTTGGTGCCACAAATTTTTTGAACATCACTCAACATAAATTGAGCAACATGAACATTCACATCGCTATGACCTTGTTGATGAATGTTTGACAAAGGTACGGGCAATCGATGTGGCTGCCCTATCAATCGGTTTTGTCGTAATCGCCCTAAGGCAATTAATGTGTCTTCGTCATAAGTGGTCAGTGGAGGACCATGTTTTTTTCCAATGCCCCAAGGAGTAACAAAAGGCATTGCGTTTTCATCGTCTAATAGTTCGCGTTGATTATTACGTCTTGACGGGCGGAATATGGGTAGTCGGGTGAGAAATGTTGGAAACTCTGATTCAGGATGTACATCAGACTTTGAAAAATAACCTTTGTGCTGGCGTTCAAACAATTCTAACTGGGCTGCTTGAACTAAAGACTTCCCTGCCCTGCCACGATTTTTTTGCGTCTTTTCTTTGCCTGATTTATCGGCAATTTCTTTATGCTCCGACTTCGTATTTTTCGCTTGGATTTTTAATACACGATCGACAAGATTATTTGCTGTTTCTTTTTTGCTCTCAGGATCAAGTGATAAATGAGTTTTTTCATCATCGCTGTATGATTTATCTACCATGCAAATAAATTCCTTTTGATCCAAAGCGGCAAAATTATCCAATTAAACAAAAATTTAGTTGAATTATTAGCTAAAGTCTAGGATATACAGCTATACTTTGCAAATAATAAATATATTAGTGAAAAAAGCGAAAGTACTTAATAAGAAGTGAAATTATGCAAGGAGTAAACAAGTATGTCTATTGTCGCGGAACCACCTGTTGATTCGATTATAGCAGACTATGCCGAATCAATTGGGCTGGACGAAATTCGAGAAATCGAAAAAAAATCATACGACATCATAGAGGGCTTACGAAACAAAGTTTTTGCCCCTGATTTACAAAAAGAGCTGAATGTTAGGTTTTCGATTTCTGAAGTTGCAGACATGGTTAATCGAACCACAACGGCCATACGAGATGCTGAGAAAATAGGGCGCTTGCCGAAACCCGATGTCGATGCTCGTGGTAGACGGGTAGGGTACACCTTAAAAGAAGTGAACCATATGCGTGAGATTTTTGGCACACGACCTTGGCGTGCTGATAATGAAGAAGCTGTTGTAATCGCTGTGCAGAATTTTAAGGGCGGCTGTGGAAAAAGTACAACGACAACGCATCTTTCGAATTACTTATCACTCCAAGGATATCGCGTCTGTGTTATCGATTGTGATCCTCAAGGATCTACAACGACTTTGTTTGGAATCAATCCTGACTATGATCTTGAGGAAGATGAAACCTTATATCCCTATTTAATGCATGGGGGTCAATCCAGTTTGCATTATGCGCTTCGACCAACGTATTGGGATAATCTTTCAATTATTCCTGCTAACCTGTCACTTTACAATGCAGAGTATTTACTAGCGGCGAAAGTGCAGGGCGATTCAAAGATGTTTGATCGCTTATCAGCAGGGATCGCCACGATTAAAGACGAATTTGATGTCATCTTAATAGATCCACCACCAGCATTGGGTATGATTTCGCTGAGCGTGTTACGAGCTGCAGATGCCATGGTTGTTCCATGTCCTGCATCCATTATTGATTTCAGTTCCACGGCACATTTTTTCACGATGCTCGCTGACGCGTTAGAAACGCTGGAACGGCACGGCATGAAAACACGTTACAAATTCATGAAGGTCTTAGCGAGTAAAGTGAATGAAGGCAAAAGTGCGCAGAAAGCAATATTGCGTACCATGAAAAGTCTCTATGCCAATAACATTCTGAGCAGTTCGTTAAAGGATTCGGCAGAAATTGATAATGCGAGTGCACGCTTAATGACGGTATACGAACTAGATAAGCCTATTACCTCACGGGATGTGCATAATCGGTGTAAAACGTATTTAAATTCAGTAAACAGCGAAATAGAGCTATTGATTCGTAAAACATGGCCAAGTCATCAGGCCAGTTTGAGAAAAGAAGGAATTATTTAGGAGACGATATATGGCAAATGATAATGACAATTTATTTGGTGGATTAACAGATTCAACAACACCGGAACGGGTTGTTACACCGAGAAAACGTCCTGGCGCATCTAATTATCTGGGGAGTCGTGGTAACAAGCTCTCTGAAATTGTCGGGGGCGATGTTGAGGAAAAAACCTTTCTCTGGGTGCAGCCAGAACGTTGTCGTATGTGGGAGCGGCATAATCGCCAATACGAACTATTGGATGAGCAGCGTTGTCAGGATTTGATTGATGGTTTTAAGTCACAAGGTCGCCAAGAAATGCCAGCGATTGTGCGTAAAGTTCAAGGTGATCCAGATTTCGATTATGAAGTGATATGCGGTGCTCGTCGTCATTGGACCGTGTCCTATCTGCGTAACAATAACTACACGCAATTCAAATTTCTTATCGATGTTAGAGATATGAATGATGAGGAGGCATTTCGTTTAAGTGACATAGAAAATCGCGACAAAGAAGATATCAGTGATTACGAACGTGCATGTGATTATCGTAAGGCATTGGATTTTTACTACGATGGCGTTCAGCAAAAAATGGCAGATCGTTTAGAAGTATCGAAAGCTTGGTTAAGTCGATTTATTTATCTCGCCGATTTGCCAGAAGTCATTGTTAATGCCTATGCAAACATTTTCGATATTAAGGAAGTGCATGCGAGGAAGTTAAAACCTTTACTAGATGATAGAAAACTCAAGCCACGTTTGGTTGAGAAAGCACAGTCATTAATAGCAGAGCAGGCTACTTTAAAAGCCTCGGAAAAAGAAGCTTTAACCGGTGCGCAAGTGGTCAGTGAATTGGTTTCAGCGAGTAAGCGTAAGTTGAAAACTAAAAGTAATACAAATAAACCTTTGGCAGAATATGAAGTGAATGGCCATAAGGCGCTGACGGTAACTAAAAAAGGGAAGGGGAGTTTGGTTCTTACTGTTAACATAGCAGATGGAATTAGCAAGGAAGAGTTACTTGAAAAATGCACTCAAGCTATTGGTGATTTTGCGTAAAGTTGCCAATTGGCAACTTTGGAGTTAACCCATTGAATTTATTATAAAAATAACCATTTTTTAACAGCGAAAAAAGTCACTTTTTAAAGGAGTGCATACCAAGCAAAATGTTATGTACTCCTTTTATCTATTTACACTGATTTGCTTAGATTTCTTGCTAATTTTCACTAAAAAGCCTATTCTTTTTCTATCCCCGTTTCACGTGTAACGCTTTAAATGGACTTGCAGTACATCGATATTGATTTGTTAAAGCCTGAGAATCGCAATGCGACGAAAGGGATTACTGTCTCCGAGCTTGATCGTTATACCGTTCGTCATAAAGGGCTGCATCAACCAGTTCTTGCTTACCCCAATCCACACGCCCAAACCCACGAACGTTATCTGATGTTTGCTGGATTTAAAACTTGGTTAATCGCTCAAGAAGCGGAATTTCAATTTGAAAAAGTACCGGTGATTATTTATGACAAACCGGATCAATCTGTCTCATTATCTTCTGGGGTTGAATCCCTATTTCAGTATGACCAAAAATTGGATGTGATTGACGAAGCGAAGTTGTTGCAAAGTGTGCTAGATGAGAACGACTCGCTCAGCATTACAGAACTTGCCCGACAATTGGGTCGTAAACGCAGTGATTTATCCAACCAATTACGTTTATTAAAGTTGCCTATCGAGATTCGTAATTGGATCAAACAAGGTAAGTTGAGTGTTGGGGCAGGGCGCGCACTGATTACAGAAAAGAATGAAAGAGCACAAATTACCTTGGCCAAAGAAGTGATGCAAAAGAAACTCTCAATGCGTGTTTTGGAGCAACGCATACGGGGTAAAGATCCGAGTGCTTTGGTGAAAAATAAACCGGTATCTATTCAGGCGTCATCAGACCCCAATACACGCTTTCTTGAGCAAACACTTTCTCAGCAACTGGGTTCAACAGTGCGACTCTCGGATGGAAAATTAGTAATTGATTACTATGATGACTTGGAAGTCCTTCAGGGATTGTTGCAACAGTTGGGTTTAGTCGAAGGTGTAGATACTGAGTGATGTCGTTTTTATATTAATCGACCTTCTTAACATTATTTGCAGTTTTTACTGGTTTAAGGAACGACAGTTGTTGTTTATGATTTCAATTGGTCGTTTGCTTAAAAAATCATCATCTTTGTGTTTACAAACATAAACCTTAGCTTAAAATAGGGTGTTTGTTATCTACATAAATCGACAAGTTGTTTTATGTAGAATTCTGAACTCACTAATAATAATAAAAAATGAAAACCAAAAACCTTCTTCAAGTTAGAAAATACATAATATTCGTCCAGTATTTTGGCAGTGCATTTTTTGTTCTACGTGAAAATATTTTAGTTATTTGTATTCCAATTTCTCATCATGACGTTTGTTCGCTACCTTTCGATTTTGAATCTGTAAAAATTGTTTCTCAAAAAAATCAAAATTGGTTGTCTCCATTAATCTGTAAGGAAATATTCTGGGAAAGTTATGAGTATTAGCAGTAGAAAAATATACACAACAGTAAAATCATATCGTCGACTGAGAAGGTTGATTTACATCGCAGTTATAATTTTGGCCTGTATGAATATCGCTCATGCTGATACGTTGACACTCCCCCTAACCATATCGACCAGTGGAGATACACCGGCAGGTGCAGCAGCACAAGGATTTAGAAATACCTGTGGAGCTCTGAGTGATTTGGTGTCGTTAGATGTCGGACAGCAAAATTTTTCATTGGTTTGTGAGCAAATAGAAAATGCAACACCAACGGCTCAGGAAATATCCAATGCCTTAGAATCGCTGTCTGCACGAACAATAACATCTATTATAAATTATACCGCACGTACGCCCATTGCGAGTGATTATGGGCGAATTTCTGGCTTTACTCGATTAAATAATTTATCAAAACCAAAAGCGTCAAATTCTTTTAGCCGCAATGTGAAGCCACGGCTATTTTTTCAATCCGGTTCAGATTCTGGATCTCGCTGGTGGGAAAAGTTTAATTTTTACTCTTCGGTTAATTCGACGAGTAATGAACAGGCGCGAACACAACGTGATGCAAAATCAGTGGGTTCGAGTTTTGGTTTTGTTATTGGGGCAGATACGGCATTAAGAAAAAACATTGAAGTTGGAATGGCGATTGATGTATCAGGTGCAAATTTCGATGTAGAGCAAACAACAACATTACAAGTACGCCGACAAACGATGGTCGGTTATGGATCACTGGATGTAACAAATAGTTGGTTTATCGAAACTGCGGGCAGTTTGAGTAATATCAGTTATGAATTAACACGCCCCATCGATTTTTCCTTGGCTCAGCAAGATTTTCAGGAAAAAGCAAAAAGCAGTAGTCGGGGTACTCAACTGAATGCATCTGTAGGCACTGGTTATCAATTTTATTTGCCCTACGGGACGAGCTTGGTTGCGTGGGGCGATTTAAATGCTGTTCGCACCCAAGTTGATAGTTTTCAGGAAAAAAATGCCAATGGACTGGGATTAGAAATTGATGCCATTGATGTTTATGTTGGCCAGTGGCGTTTGGGTGTTGATACCTCAAAACCACTTTATCAAGGTTGGGGGATTATTATGCCTCAGCTTTCGGTTTTATATGTGAGTGAGTTTTATAACAAGGGGCGGCCCGTGAGTTCAGAATTTGTGAGTGATCCATCAGATAATAAGTTTAATTTTCGTAGTGATGATCGAGATGCTAAATATTTAGATATCAATTTAGGTATCTCGTTTATTTTTCAAAAAGGGAAAAGTGCTTACGTTAGTTATCGTAAGTATTTTTTTATCAACGAATATTCACAAAGTACTTTTTCATTAGGTTTTCGGATGGAATTTTAAATTCATTGCATTAGGACAGAAATATGAGAACGTTTTCAGGAAGGCATAGGAAAACTTTTAGATTTTAGAGTGTTGGGTGAATTTTCAGCAGCTGATAGGTTTGCGTGTGAAATTAAACCTAACAACATATTATGGTGCTGATGAAATAATGACAAAGGAACAATTGGGATTGTTCAAATTTATAGAAGTGATCAAATGAATTATAAAAAAATATGCTCAATAGTAAATAGCAAAGGTACTTACTTGATATCTAGGCAGAAGAAAATATTGCAACAATTATTCTTTTTTTTGCTTGTATTTGTTTTAACGGCTTGTCAATTAACTGAACTAAGTCAAAAGGAATATGCAACATTGGTTGTTGGTTTGCAGGATGTTGTTAAAAATAAAGCTAATGGTCGAACTTTAGGGCAACGGAATCTTACTTCGATTATTCCTGCAGAAACCACATCCGTTATTATTCAAGTTAAAAATAAAGACGGAGCGCTTATTAAGTCTGGGGATTTGCTTAAGGCACCAGATAATCAAGTTTCATTGGAAGTGCCTATTGGGACGGATTTTGTTGTCAGTGGAGAGGTTTGGGCGGATTTCATTTTGCTTTACGCTGGCGATCAAGAAATAGCGCCCCTACAGATTGGCGAAGAGCGACCGGTGAGTCTATCTGTACAGTCATTAATATCCATTGATTTTGTTGATCCAGTTATCAGTTTAAAATCCGATACGCCAGTTGATTATGTTGTAAATGTGGAGGGAATCGCATCACCGGGTTTTGTCTGGTTTGTCGATGATGTTGTTGGTGGGGATGAAACATTGGGTACAATTAAAGATGGCAAATATACCCCGCCGACTACAACGACTGAACGTAAGGTGACAATCAAAGCCGAACTTGAAGGTGCTCCCTCTGTTAAAATTGAAAAAGATATAGTGATCGCTGCATCTGAAACAGATAATGGCGGAGGGAATGTTGTTTCACCTGCGCCTACATCGAAACCAAGCTTGCTTGGTAGTAATGATATGCATGCTTGTGTTTATGATGGGGATTCTGTTAAATGTTGGGGAAATAATAGTGATGCTCAATTAGATATTCCACAAGATGTTACGCCACAAATTATGGCGTTAGGTGGTAAACACACTTGTGTGCTTAGCCAGGGTGATGTTTATTGCTATGGCAATAACGGTCAAAATCGAAGTTTACCCCCGGAATTGTCAAATGCCTATGCCGTAACTGCAGGTGCCTCACACACTTGTGCATTAGATAACTCAGGAATTGTGTGTTGGGGATCGGATGAAGATTTGCGTGTCAGTGCTGCCCCCAATGTTAATAATCCTATAGGCCTTGCTGCTGGTGATGCACATACTTGTGTGTTGCATGACGATGGAGTTGCTTGTTGGGGAAAGAACAATAGTAACCAAACAGTCGTTCCCGCACGCATAACAACTCCTGAACAACTCTATGCTGGTGGTGAGGTGAGTTGTGCTTTACAAGTAGACGAATTGATTTGTTGGGGTAATGACTTTTTTGGACAATTGAACCCGCCGAGAACATTTACTAATTTAAAAAAGGTATCAATTGGAATTAGCCACAGTTGTGCTTTGGATGATAGTGGTATTGTTTGTTGGGGAGATAATAGTAAAGATCAAATAGATGCTCCTTCGATTGAAAATCCAGAAGATGTATTGGTGAGTAATGCATATAGTTGTGCTATTGCTAGTGATAATGTTCAGTGTTGGGGGAGTTTGCCTGATAAATCATTAACAAAATTTACAGTTCCGAAAGATGTCACTTTAGATTTTCCGTCGATAGAGGGAATTGAAAATAGTAATGTAGAAATAGCGTCAGCTGCTTCGTTGATAATGCCTAAACTAAATCGGTTTACTCAATCAAGTTTAACCCTGACGGGTGATGCGGTGTTTAACACAGCGGGATTGACCGACATTAATGATTCACAAATTCATTTGTTGGATGG
>Ga0316207_10001187_pt1 | contig 33760 bp, 24 predicted proteins | sample 6weekpyrite_MG_FD_204943 | JGI IMG/M metagenome (GOLD analysis project Ga0316207, IMG submission 204943) | Microbial mat bacterial communities from mineral coupon in-situ incubated in ocean water Damariscotta River, Maine, United States -... | ecosystem: Environmental > Aquatic > Marine >... | reverse complement strand
GCAGGATGTCGGGAGTTCGAATCTCTCTACCCCGACCATTTCTTTCTATGGGCCTGTAGCTCATCTGGATAGAGCATCGGCCTTCTAAGCCGAGGGTAACAGGTTCGAGTCCTGTCAGGCCCACCATTTATTTTCTGAATTTATCCAATCTTGTTTGTCCAAACTAAGCTTTAGTAAGTGTAATTCTGAAATATGGTGTAAAATACAAAGCTAATATCTTTGAAAACCAATATTGAATTAATCTTGCAAGAACCAACATACTCATGAACCGTCTAGTTTATCTGTTACTCATTTTCAGCTTATCCGCCTGTGATTCAAGTAACACTTCTGATTCCGCTAAAATCCCATTAGCGGTTGAAGTGCCTGAAGTTCAAAAAAGACCTGTTGGTGATAGTCGTGCAGCGCTCTCTATTATTGATGCCTGTGAATCTTGCCATGGTAGAAAGGGTGAAGTGAGTCAAGATGGGACACCTTTTCTTGCAGGACAAAGTGAGCAATATCTCGTTAACGCAATGACCGACTATATCAGTGGTCAAAGAGAGCATGAGACTATGCGGAACATATTGGATCCTTTGAGCGTTAAAAATAGGCGTGATCTTGCAGCCTATTTTGCGAACACTAATGCCGCCTGGCGTGAGTCGAATATCCTAAAGACCGATTTGGTGGATGTAAAACGAATGATGGATGAGCTTACCAAGCAAGGAAAGATAATCCCTTGTGCTTCTTGTCATGGAAAAGATGGAAATAGCCGTAATCCAGGCGCACCAAGTTTGTCAATATTAGAACCAGAATATATGGAGATTGCTTTACGCGGTTATATCAATGGAGAAAGAAAAGACCCGTTTATGACGAATTTTAAGTTAGCCCTATCAGGTATAGATATTAAAAGCCTATCTCAATATTTTTCTCGTCATACGCCGAAAAAAACTCACTTACCCAGCCGTGGTGATGCAAAAAAAGGTAAAAAAGTGATTGGTGATTGTATAGGTTGTCATGGTTTAAGAGGGAATAGTCTTGTGCCCTCTATTCCCAGCTTGGCGGGTCAAAATGCTAAATACCTGGTTACCGCTATGCAGGCCTATAAAAACGGAGCGCGTAGAAATAAAGTGATGGCTGATGTAACTAAAAAAATGAATTCCAGACGCATGGAAAATATTGCGGCATATTATGCTAATCAGGTTCCTACCAAAGGCAAGAAGAACGCGAAAAATAAAACTCAGTTTCGACCTTTGCAAGAAGGGGGAGATATCGCTGCGGTTTGTAATGCTTGTCATGGACCGAATGGCAATAGCACACAAAAAGGTGTACCTAGCTTAACTGGTTTACACCCGGATTACATACAGGCAGCAATTATGAGCTATAAAAACGGTAATCGTAAACATGAAATGATGACAACACTCGTAAGCTATTTAAGTGATGTTGAATCAGAAAAGGTCAGTCTTTATTATGCCACTCAAGTACCTGAGAAAACAAAGATCAAAGGTGAGGGAAGTGAAAACGAAGCAAGAAAAATTGTAGGGCAATGTAATAATTGTCATGGGACGAACGGCAGTAGTGAAAAACCTAAAATCCCAACTTTAGCAGGTCAAGATGTTTCTTATTTATTCCATGCTATAAAAGCATACAAATCAGGGGCGCGGAAACACGAAGATATGCAAAAAGCTGTGATGGATTTGTCTCAGGAAGATATTAAAAATATCACGACTTATTATGGCAATCAAAAACCGCTGGCAGTAAAAGAGCGTATATTAGTTTCACCAAAAGTGCTTTCAAAAAAATGTGATCGATGTCATGGGGAGGATGGATTTAGTACTGATCCATTGATACCTCGACTGGCAGGACAAATACCAAGTTATATAGTCAGTGCTTTACAGGACTATAAAGCCGTAAGACGTAAGAATTCAATGATGAAAGCTATGTCTGATGTATTGAGCTTGTCAGAAATGAATGCAATTGCTGAGTATTATTTTCTAAAAGGTAAAAATAAAGCATCACCCCAATCTAACTAAACATTCAGTTGTGTTGCCGCATAGGGAGCGACTTTTTTAATATGATTTTTAAGTAACTCGTCAAAATCGTTTACAACAGAATGAGGTAACACATTAATTTCTAATAATTTGTCAGCCCAAGCAGATATCTTTGGATAGCTTTTTATTGGATATAAAAGGTTTTGCATGTTGAGAAGGTCGGTTCTCATAAATAAAGGAGCGTAAGCAATATCGACAAGTGAAAAAGAATCATCATTAAAATAGGGGCCTTTCCCTAATTTTTCCTCCAGCCAATTCAATTGTTTCATGACAGCTTCAAGTTTAGCGGTGTAATTTTTTTCTTCTTTGGCATGTATTAAACCTGAAAAAGTAAGTAATAGATTAGAGCCGAAGTCAATCCAACTGCGATCTATGGCTCGATGTAAAGCATCGCTTGGTAATAAACTACCCGGAAAAGACTCATCTAAAAATTCATCGATAATGGCAGATTCAAAAATAACGTGATTATTATTTACTTTGATGACGGGGGTTTTTCCAAAAGGTGAAATTTTTATAAACCAGTCAGGTGGTGAGGCCAGGTCAATATATGTTATGTCGTGATCAATGTTTTTGTGCAGCAATGTTATTACAGCGCGTTGAACAAATGGGCAAATTTTGAAACTAATGAGTTCAAGTTTCATGGTTAATTATCCCTTTAATGATGAAATCTATTACTAATATAACATGACTATTTCTGCTAGTCGTTTGTGTCTATAAGAAGTCAAAATATATGCAACTATGATTGCCATGTGGAATTTCTAGTGCTTTATTTTAACTGTAGCAGCGGCTGATTTACACTATGACTCTGCTTGCTATTTGATCATATGAATTACCCATCAAAGCGCTAATTTCCTTGCAAGATTAAATGGATGTAGCTATAATCTTGCGCCTTCCGGTTTGGAATTGTGGGCAGTATCACGAGGATAAATATCTGAAAATTAGGTATTTATTTAAGTTTTAAAGCATTTGTTAACAGGAAGTTTTTCATTAGATTCAATGGTGGCTATAGCTCAGTTGGTAGAGCCCTGGATTGTGATTCCAGTCGTCGCGGGTTCGAGTCCCGTTAGCCACCCCATTTTCCATTGTATAACCTCTTTGCTTTAGTTGTGGTGCCCCCAATTTGTACTTTAATATCTCTACATTTAGCGAAATTGAGATGCACAGCTAAAATATCCCAATAGTGTATTTACCAGTGTGATATTTATATCAATTTCCGCTTTGCTGTGGACGGAAGTCTGGCCTCATTTTTTGTAGATTCAGGGAATGCTGTTTTTCCTGTGATATTGCTTTGAGTTTTATTAAGGCACCTATGCTTTTGAGGTAATCCTTATCGGGTGTTATAAAAAACATAGCGATAATAATGGATACTATTATCGTAAATATTAATCCTTTTTTAGCCCAAGAACGGTTCATATTCGGATTCTATTGCCTGTTTAATTGAGTTTAATTAGATTACTAATCGACCGTATTAGACGTTTTCTGAATATATTTTTGAATGAGAACCGGTCAACTTAATGTGCAATAGCGTATTTCACCAACTACTCAACCCCGCATTTTAATGATTAAATAATGACCAATATTTATTAAATTTTGGTTCAAAGTTGATTCATTTAATCCCGTCAACGAGCTTCAATTCTCAACGGAATGCCACCTAAAGAAATGAATGATCTGTGTCGAAAACTACCTGTACAGCTCAATGTTTAATTTGTTAGAAGATAGTGTACTTGGAAACTCCTCTTCTCTCGCTTTATAGATTTGAATATGTGCGAAAAGAAACTTAATGCCATAGATATGGTCGTCGTAATTGCTAAATGAGTGACGTTAATGAAAAAATTGATAACTACTAAATTTAAAGTATTGATTCTTTGCCTGTTATGCACTTTCGCTGATATTGTGGTGCAGGCTTCAGAAGTATTAACAATGGGTGTTTTTCCACGTCGAAATTCAGTTGTTACGGTAAAAATGTTTACGCCCTTGTCACGTTATTTAAGTGAGCAACTAGGGGTCACCGTAAAGTTAGAAACGGCGAAAAATTTCCCAGCATTTTGGGAAAATGTTATGTCAAAACGCTATGACATTGTTCACTATAATCAACTACATTACATACTTAGTCAAAAATCGGTGGGTTATAAGGTTTTTGCAAAAAATGAAGAATTTGGTCAATCCTATATTCAGTCTTCTATCATCGTTCGTAAAGATAGTGGTTTTAACACTATAGCCGATCTTAAGGGTAAAAGAGTTATTTTTGGCGGCGGTAAACTCGCAATGGTCGCATTTGTCGGCGTTAAATTGCTGTTGATGGAAAATGGATTAAAAGAATCAGATTATCAAACTGTAATAGCTCGAAACCCTCCAAATTCCTCATTGGCTGTTTTTTTTAAAAAAGCAGAAGCTGGAGGAGTTGGCGATATTGCTTTAACTGTGCCTAGTGTGACTAAACGAGTAAACGCAAACGAAATGAAATATTTGGCATCAGGACATGGTCAGGCACACATTCCTTGGGCATATAGTCCTAATGTCAAAGATGATATGAAGGAAAAAATAGTTGCCGAGTTCATTAAAATGTCTAGCGTGCCTGAAGGGAAAAAGGTATTAAAAAAAGCCGGTATGTCAGGAATATTAGCTGCAGAAGATAAAGATTATGATGATTCGCGAGTTATTTATAGAAAATATAAAAATTTGCTGAATTGATTTAAATGAAAATTGGATTGAGAAGTTCCAGTTTAGGTTTAAAGTTCGTGGTATTGGTAGCGGTGGTGCTTTCGATCACGATGAGTTCATCTGCTTTCTATTCGATATCGTTAGAATTGAAAAAACATACTAAGGACTTTGCAGAAAAGGGTGAGTTGCTAGTAGATGTTGTTTCATTGGTTTCACCTGAAGCAATTTATGCATTTGATTTTTATACATTGAATGAGAATGTAAAGAAGATATCACTAGGAAAAAATGTCATTTATTGTGCAATTAAGGACCATCAAGGAAAGTATATTACTTCATTTCTTAATTCTGATGATCCAATGATTAATAGAATTTTGAAAAAAACTAATTCGATGGATTTAGAAAAAGTGATTCCGATAATTGATACAGAGAATAATGTTATTACGATTAAGAAGGTCATTACATATGATGGTGACATCCTTGGTGAAGTCTTTGTAGGTATGTCTACTCAGGAAATTGTTGAATACTATAATCAATCGGTGAAACGGAGCCTATTGTTAACTTCTGGTGTTATATTCTTGTTAAGCATAATGATTTATTTTATTTTTAAGCAAAGCGCATTTAATAGAATTATGGATTTAAAAAACTGCTCGGAAGCTGTAGCAGAGGGCGATTTCAATCAGATAGTCACAATACATAATAAAGATGAGTTAAGTCAATTAGGTATCGCGTTTAATGAAATGATTCGTACTTTGAAAAGCACAATTGGATTAAAAGATTTGGCGTTAAATCAGATCAAAGAGTTAAATAAAACTTTAGAAGGTAAAGTTCAAGAGCGTACAGAGGAGTTGGAAGAAATTAATAATGAGTTATCTTTTCAACAACTTGAGCTAAAACAACATCGAGATCATTTGCAGGATCTAGTCACAGAGAAAATGGAAGATATTTTAAAAGAAAAAGAAAAGGTTGAGATTGCAAGTGCTGCAAAGACAGAATTTCTTACGAACATGTCTCATGAATTGCGAACACCTCTGCATGCAATTCTCAGTTTTTCAAAGTTTGGATTTAAAAAAGTCGAAACGACTTCGGCTGAAAATATTAAAAGTTACTTCGAAAAAATAGAAACGAGTGGTAATAGATTACTTACGCTCGTAGATGATTTACTTGATTTAGCAAAACTTGAATCAGGTAAATCTGAATTAAATATTCGTGAAGAAGATTTTCTTAACATCGTTTCTCAAGTTAATGGTGAGTTTGAAGTATTACTAAAAGAAAGGGATGTTATTTCTAAAGTAGAATGTAGTGTTGAAAGTTTATTTTTAGAATGCGATAGGCGAAAAATCGAGCAGGTTGTTAGAAATTTAATGTCCAATGCCGTAAAGTTTACAGCCGAACATAGCCAGATTTTTATTGAAATTGTTAGTTCTAAAAATAGTATTAAGTTTATTATTACTGACCAGGGAATGGGAATTCCAAATGATGAGCTAATAAATGTATTCGATAAGTTTATTCAAAGTAGTAAGACTAAGGATGGAGCTGGGGGGACAGGGTTAGGTCTTCCTATTTGTAAGAAAATTATTGATCTCCATGGTGGAGATATAGTTGCGGAAAATGTAAAAAGTAGTGGCGCACGGTTTTGGTTTAGTTTACCAAAAAAACAATTTACAATGAATAGGAATTAACTATGGGAAATAAGCATACTTTATTAATCGTCGATGATGAACCCTTTAATCTCGATATTTTACAGGAGCATCTTGAGGATGAAGACTACTCGGTCGTGCGTGCAGAAGATGGTCCACAAGCATTAAAGATTCTGGAAGAAAATAAAGTAGAATTTTCTGCGGTTTTACTTGATCGTATGATGCCACACATGGATGGTTTAGAAGTATTGCAAAAAATAAAAACTAGCGAGAATCATAAACATTTGCCTGTAATAATTCAGACAGCAGCTGCTTCGGATAAAGATGTTCGGGAAGGTATAGAAGCAGGAGCATTTTACTATTTAACAAAACCATTTGAACCAGAATTAATGCTTTCCATCGTTAAGTCTGCTATTTCAGATTTGGAGAATTTGCAAGCGACATTGGATTCTCAGGGCATAGATGATAAATTAATTCCATTAATTAAATGCATACATTTGGAATTCAAAACGATAGCTGAAGCACAAAGTGTTGCAGGTCGAGTGTCAGGTTTGTTTCCAGATCCTGATAAGGTATTGCTAGGATTAACCGAGTTGGTTATTAATGCAATTGAGCATGGAAATTTGGGTATAACCTATAAAGAAAAGTCAGATTTATTAAATGATAATTTATGGCATCAAGAAATTGAAGCTCGATCAAGAGATGATAAGTATAAAGATAAAGTTGCGACAATTATGTTTGAAAAAAACAAAAATGAAATTTTGCTTACTGTAAAAGATCAAGGTGAAGGTTTCGATTGGAAAAATTTTATTGATATGAGTACTGAGCGTGTTTATGATTCACATGGAAGAGGGATTGCCATGGCATCTATGATTAGTTTTGATTCTCTAGAATATATAGGCAAAGGTAATGAGGTTCGTTGCACCGTAAAGATATAATCTTATTTAATTAAGGCCAATGGATAGTTGAGAGGCAAACCAGATTAATAGATTCTCTTCTCTAGTGGTGGTTTCGTTATTCTCATTGTTTAATTTTCTTTGCTTTATTATCTTTTCCTGAAGTACATCTCTCAAATCAGAAAAACTATTACTTTGTTTAGCCAGTTCCTGCTGGGTAAGCGACAGCGATTGCCATTGCACTAAAAAATTCGATATCGACTCAGTATTCCAAGAATTATTTTTATTAAAGGCGAGAATAAATGGTTCATCTTTGATGCTTGCTTGATTTTTTATTACCTCTGCAGTATTTTCTAACCTTGCTTTTTCCTTAGAAACTATATTTCTTTTTTCTGAAGTAGAAAAATACCAAGCAACAATAGCGGTAGCTATAAACGAAATAATAAGTAAAAGTTTCCAGATTGAACTTGAAACTCCGGAGGGTTGTTTTTTTATCGTTGGAACTTTAAAATTTGTCTTATTAGTTTTTATCTGGGTTTGATCTTTGGGTAAATTTACTTCAATTTGAGATGTGACTTCAGTATTATTGGGATCATACATCAGTTCCAGAACGAGTTTTGCACGTTCATTACGATACTCTTTGATATTCATTTTACCAAGCATATATTGATCTAGCAATTTTTCAAAGCGAACCGAGTTCATGGTCTTGGCATTACTCCCTGATAAGGCATTGAGTTACCACTAGCGTGATGTTATCTTTCGCTTCACGCGATAATGCAAGGCTCATTAAATCGTTAGATATCTGAGTGGGACTTTTTTGTAATGAATATTTTAATAATTCTTCTTCTGTAATATCACGATACAAACCATCGCTACATAAAAGGTAAATGTCATTGTTCATGACTTTTTCAAGCCCTACAGATAAATATAAATTATCTACAGCGCCAATGGCTCGGGTAATAACATTGGCAGATGGATGGCTCTCCGCTTCTTCAGGTAACAGCAAATTTTGTTCAATGAGATTTTGAACTTCGCTGTGATCAGTAGTCATCCGTGATAATTGATTGTCTCGAATGCGATATAAGCGACTATCGCCTGCCCACAAATAGGCGATAAATTTATCACAAGCTAGCATAGTGACAACTGTGCTGCCAACTGTACGGTTGTTATATTTTTCTTGAGCCATCCTTCGTAAATTATGATTTACAGCGTTCAATTTATCATCGACATTATCAATAAAGTCATTTAACTTTGCTGTTGGCTTAAGCTGTTTTAATTCTTGCATGATTAAATTACTGGCTACGTCACCTGCCTCATGTCCACCCATGCCATCAGCGACCACCCACAACAAAGGCTGCTTTAGAACTAGGCAAGCATCTTCATTGTAATCTCTGACATTTCCAGGGTGGGTTATTTCAGCAGAATGCCATTGAACGGTATTTGTTGTCATACAAGTCGTATCAGATAAATTCGTTCGATATGGTCTGGTTCGTAGCATCTAAAGTTGGCATATGACAAAGTTGCCACTGTCCATCCAGCATAGCTGTATAAACATTGTCATCAGGCATATTTTCACTACAAAATAAATTTCCAGTGATATGGTCGTTGCCTGCTGTCCACCAATAACTGTATTGTTTGGAAATTGTCTGAGGTAAGACTTGATTTAGCTGAGTAAATCCTTGATTTATGTCCATGTTGTCATTTAATGGCACACGAAAGTTATGTATTGATTTAGTTTCAATGGTTTGAGTTACTGAATTATGTGTTTGGTTAATTAAATCAATAGCAAGGTTAAGTTGATCGAAATCTATACTTTCATTCAATGCATTCATAGCGAGTTGTTCGGCATTATTAAACCAGTTGTCATTATTTATAATATAGTTTTGCACTGGAATAGAAATATCAACTGAGTTAAAAATAGTAAAAGGGAAATATCTACCAACTTTATCGACGCTAGGTAGCATCAAACCACTAAAGGCAGTGTTATTTGGAAGTGGCAAGTAGAAACGCCAAATAGGACTGACTAAATAGTAATTTAGCCATTGGTCACCAAGAATTTCTTTGCTGTTTGTAATGACATTTTGAAGCCATGTATCCCATATCTGAATGAATTCAGCGTCGACATTACGTTGGATGAAGTCTCCGCGAAGCGGTAATTTACCATAATATCCTGCAACGTGTGTTTCATTGTTCATTACAATTTCCCTGGAATTCGAAAAGCATGTAATTCTGCTAAATTAAAGGGATTGTTAACGCTATTTGCTTTAAGTTCATATTTGGCCGAATAATTTTCGTTATTAAAAGTGATTTTAAATTTATCACCACTACTACTGGACTTAACTCTGGAAGCATCGAGTAATTTGAAAAAGGCCCATGTTCCTTTGTAGCGCGTATCAATTTTGCTGCCGGAGGTTTCAAAGCGGAGACTTATTTTGCTGGATTCAGGATCATCGGTAAATGGCCAGTTATGACTACTGGAGCGTGTAGGCCCATGACGATATGTCACTTTATCATCATCTAATTTAAGTGTGAATCGTTTAACTTTAGCATCTAAAATGAGGGGTTTTAAACGAAACTTTATGCCAATATTTTCTGCACCTTTCGGAAAAAAAGCCTTGCTTATGGTTTCCCCACGTTTGATTTGTTTAAGAGTTTTTTTGGAAATGCCAATTGATTGACTATCCAATACTTTTAACGACCAAGTTCTACCGCCTGTTTTGATGAAAGGATAGAGTTTTTGTTTTAAAAATTGTAGATATTCACCATCGGACGCAAAAAAATCAGCAAAATCTTGTAGACCGGTTTCTTGATTACTGGTTTTGTAAATGGGGTAGCGGTTTTTCACACTTTGGTTATATTTAGCAATAATTTGATTTTTCCATTGAATGTTTAGGTTTTTTCTACTGGCTTTTAGCATAATACTCCAGCTCGATGCCGAGATGCTTTGGAACCAGCGACTAATCGGTTTGGGGATACGTTTACTGTCTCTTCTAAGCTTACCTACGATATCTTTTCCGTTAGTATTCATGCGCGCAATACTCGCTTGCAATGCTGCAGCTTCGGGGTCTGCTGCAACAGATATTTCATTTAAATAATCTTGAAGAGAAATTAAAGATTTTAAATGACGTTGAAGCTCAGGTGGATTTCCTTTAACTGATTCTGTTAAAGCGATGAGTTTGCTGAATCGTTTACGAAGTTCCTTACCAACGGGTGTTAATGGAATATCAGATTTAACTTTTTTAGCCGCTTTTTTTCCAACCTTACCGAGTTTTTTTAAATTTTTTGCACCAGCTTTCTGCAATAAATTAGGCTTGTTTCGCAAATCAGTATTGATATTAATTGTTTCAAGTACTCGCATCATCGATGATTTACTACCAGCGAGATTCTCAAGCATATCTACGGATTGTTCGAAATGCTTAAATTTATTAATTTTTATGCTATTGAATAAATTGTTCCAATGTTTTTCAAAATCGCTTACATACAAAGCTTCCACATCTTTATGTAAAGCTTTAGTATCAATTTTTTCTTTTTTACTCTTGTCAGTTTTGCCAAAAATCCAGTCGTCTTTACTGGTGGCTTTTGTCATTTTGATACTTTCTTCCATAAACAACGTGTCATAACCATCTTTGGTATATAATCCAGGGATGCCACTTAGCGGTTCTTCTATATCACGTTTGTTCAAATAAATTTGTTGTTCTTCTGTATCTAATATCGAGGATAAAAAGAAAGTTGGTAAGGTATTTTCAGCTTTTTGTTTGAGGCTATTATAAATCCGTTTTGCTAGAGGTATTTTTTTCAGTTCTTGACGAGCAGTTCTTACAATTTTTTCATCCAATGATACTGGCGTAAAACCAATATGAAATAGGGTTTTTAAATGTTGTTGCAATTGTGTTTGTTGTTCGGTATTGCCAGGAAATTGATTTTCCCAGGTTTGCCGGAACCATTGGCTAACTTGCTCTTCGTCAAAGTGTTTAGGATCGGCTAACATTAAATAAGTTTTTAGCGTGAAGAATATCTCATCTAAGGTGGCTTCATTGCTATTGAGCACATCGGTTAATAGGCTAACCAGGCGTGGGAAGAATTGCAGCTGTAAAGTACGATGATAAGCATCGTCACTAGCTGGACCTAATGAATTCATCTGGCTTAGGCCGGATTGGCTAAAAAAGCCACGACTACCATTGGCGCTACTTTGCGCGTGCTGTAATGCCATTAAAGGCGCAAGTAATGCGGCTGGATCCGTTTCATCTACTGATAGTAGGGCACTTTCCTGCGCATACTCGTCGACATGTTCATTTAATGTAGCAATTTGTGAATTAATTTCAGTATAGTTAGACGTCCATAAACCCGCTGCGGCAATCGTTGTTACCAATGCCAGTGCATAAGCTCCCTTGCGTAACAAACTTTGTTTTTGTTCGTGTAGGCGGTTGGTACCAGCCAACATAGCTTCTGGGAAAATGACATTACGAAATAGTTGTGTGAGAAAAAAGCTTTTACCTTGGCCACTATAAGCAGGGACATTTTGTCGGTCTAAGCCAAAATTATGGGCCAAAGAACCCATGACGCGATCAATAGGTGTGCCTTCTTGTGTACCAGAAGTGAAATAAACACCCCGCAGATTAACCGTTTTATCAAAATTGCTGGGTTTAAAAGTTGTTTCGAGAAACTGCGTAGTCATCTCTTTTAACGCAGCTAATTCAGTAGGGAAACCTAAGATTAAAGCACGCCGAGATAAATCGCGTTCTTCCTGCATTCTCCATTGCAATCGGTCATTGAGTCGACGTAATAAAGCATCATATTCTTCTTTGAAGGTAGTAAGATCAAAGTGGGATTCAAAATTTTCAGTGGTAGGGAAAGTCATTCCCCAAATTTGTTGTCGTTCTTGACGAGCTAAATTATCAAAATATTCATTAAAACCTGCAATTAAATCACATTTGGTAAACAATACGTAGACAGGAAATTGGATGCCTAAGTTTTCATAGAGTTCCTGTAAACGAAGTTTAATATTATTTGCATGCTGTCTACGTTCAGTTTCCGGTTGTAGCATCAGCTCAGATAAACTGATTGAGAGTATCACTCCATTAATGGGTTGTTTGGGGCGATGTTTTCGTAATAAGCTTAAAAAATTAGACCATCCGGCACTGTCTGTGGCTTGATTAGAATCTTGAGTGGTGTAACGGCCAGCAGTGTCAATTAAAATGGCTTCATCGGAGAACCACCAATCACAATTACGTGTGCCCCCAACGCCTTTTAATGGTTGTTGTCCCATTTTTTCTGCAAGTGGGAAACGTAAACCAGAGTTAATTAGTGCAGTTGTTTTACCACTGCCGGGGGGGCCGATAATAATGTACCAGGGTAATTCATGAATGGGCGTGTGACCTTCACTTGATCCATGTTTTTTACTACTTTTTAATATAGCTTGAGCTTCTTGAAAATGTTGTTGTAAAATTTTGGATTCTTCTGAACCGCGAGTGTTTTGACTTGGATCATTATTTGGTTGAGCTTGAGCAATATCCCCCAGCATGTCTGCGTCTTTTTTCTTTTCTTTATTTTGAACCCGGAAATTGTTGAGTCCCCAAATCAATGTAATTACCAGAATAGCAACGAGACGTGCAAAATCTGATTCAAGCGGTTTGTTATCGCTTATTGCGATTAAAGGGCCGCCAAACCAGATAACAACGGCTAGAGCAATGAGTCCAATAATGGAGATGAGTAGGGGATTTGTTAGCGTTTTTAAAATGTTATTCATTTTTATTTTGTTGTTCAACTACGATGGGATTAATTTGCTCTAGTTTTTCTAAAACTGGTTCAGCTTCCTTGTTTAATGCAATGCTAAAACCAATATAAGCAGAAATAACAATAGCACCAGTGATTGCGCCAATAACCCATAATGGGATATTGCGGTCAGCTGCTTTGTTTAAGTGGATACCTTGAACATGGCGAGATAAATCCCGATCGTATTCCCCTCGTATCATGGCAATTTGTTGGTGTAATTGCGTGCGAATAGTTTCGATGTGGCCTATTCCACCTTGTACGACACGATATTTTCCTTGAAACCCCAGTGCTAGACAGATTGCGATAAGTTCGAGTAAATCGATGTTTTGCCCGGGATTTTGTTGCATGCGCTCCATTAAAGTGAAAAACTTTTGTCCACCCGTGTTTTCGCGATGAAAGGTGCTGAGCATGCTTTTGTTGGGCCAGAGACTATTGCTACCCCAAGGCGTGTTTAATACTGTTTCATCAATGGCTGCGCAAAGAATATATCTGGCGATCAAACTTTGTTGAGAATTGATGCCTTTTTGCTGCGCATTAGCTTCGAAATTGCGAATTTCTTGCAGGGTCATGGTGTGCAAACTATTAACGTCGGCATGTTGATGAGTTTGGCTTAAGCGGGTTAGCAACGAAAGCAAAGGCTTAGCTACGGCAATGATGGGATTATTTTCTGTTTTATCTAAGACATTGTGTAGATTCGCCATGGGACGTTGTGGCATAGGTGAGGGACTATTTATCCCCATATTGTTATGCGCAGCTGCTGTGTTGGTAGACTTTTTTCCACCAGGCGTTGGTTTTAATATCGTTCTGCCATTTGCCGGTGGCGAATTATTTCCAATAACCGTTCGATCACCATCATTCAGTTGAGAAAAGATATCGTCATCATTAGCCATGGAATTATTCTTTCACTGCCCAGAATTCTAGTTCTAAGTCGGGAAATTCGCCACCGATATGAAATGCAAATCCACCGGACGTTGTGAGTTGTTGCCAAAGCGGCGTATTCTTATCGAGTTCGAAATAAGTATACCCCGAGTGGTAAGGTATTTGACGTGGTGCAGCAGGCATAGCGCGAAACGGTACTCCAGGTAGTTGCAAGTTTACCAATTCACGAATTTTTTCAACAGGGCCAATTTTGGCTTGTTGTGGTAAATGTCGACGCAAATCATCGGTTGTCATTGAAGCCTTTGCTGCCAACACGAAAAAACCACTGTTAATAAGTGCTCGATCAGAAATGGGAGCAACGTGTATCCCGTAACCTTTTTCTTGAATTTCAAACTGTACGGCAGCTTGCTCCATGATAGTGCTGAGTGATTGGCGTAACTCATTAAGTATTGGAGTGAAGGTTTGATGTAAATCTGTGTGCAAGTAAGGTGGATATTCTGATGGGCGTCTATTTTGTTTGGTAAATGTCGTCAGTTCGCCTGCGATTTGTAAAAAGAATTGATAGAGCGCTTCTGGATGAATATCTTGTGCTTGCGCCAGATGTTTTAATAATGGCTCATAACGATTAATGGTTTGCAATAGTAAAAAGTCAGCCATTTCGGATGTGCTATTGGCACCACGCCCACCATCGGAGATTCGCCCTGCTAGTGAGTCTGCACGGTGTTTCATTAGCTTTTGCAACTCATCAACGTATCGCTGAATCCGTAGCGCTGCCTTACAGTTTAAGCAAGGAGGGACAAAGTTTTCATCTAATATAATTTTCCCGTCCGCAGCCCTTTCAACAATGCGCGTTATCGCAATCGTTGAATAGTCACCGAGGTTTTCGTTCTCAAGGGCTAAGCGATATTTTAAACTCGCGACTTGTATCGGTGTTTCATTGTTATTGTTATCAATGGAATCACGGACGTTTTCTTCCTTTGTATGATAACGGGCAAGGCCTTCCTGACTATTTTCCGCATCGATTTCCATCATGCCATTGCGGCGTAGCGGTAAGGTTAGATAAACGGTGACAGCTTGAATTTCTGGGACATCTAATACTGCAGGCCCTTCTTCAGCATGACTGATATCAAAAGGGGTGCCATCATCAAACCGGCCACTGCACTTTTCAATGGCAATCTTACCTTGAGACAGTAAATCGGTATCTAAGCGGAGCTCATTAATTCCCCAGTCATAAGATGCAATACCATCGCATCGGCTACGAACAAGATTTTCAACATAACGAGTTTGTTGTTGAAAATGTTGTGGTTGAACGAACATGCCTTGTGACCAGGCAACTTTGCTATACCATGTCATACGAGCAAGGGTTTCCTTTTAATTACTGACAACAACAATTTTATTTTTATTTAAATCGACGGTAAAACCACGCGTCCCATAAATGGGAATACCTGAGGGTTTCTTGGAAGTTAATGCGGCGATTTCGCGCCATTTTGCTGAGTCGATATCTCGATAGGCAGCGAGGAAGCCCATGTATTTTGTTGAAGAATTCAGGCGTATGTCTAATTTACGACTTTCATTGGGATTAAGTTCAAACTCATTAATTTTTAGCAGTGACTCAGCAAGACTTTCTTTATCATTGTCAAAAATATCGAAAAAATCTTTTTCTTTGAAGGATTTTATATCAGAAAGCTCATAGATACGTAAAACAATCGGAGATGGGCGACCATCGGAGTCAGGATTCAAATCCGCTGCACTATTAATTGAAATAGTCAATGAGTCGGGAATGGTTTTGAACAAGGAACAACTCGTTGTCATAAGCAAAGAAGTTGCACAAATAAGGCAGTTAATAATTAATTTTTTCACGAGAGAGAAATTTCCTCAGTAAATTATAATGACGGTTATTATGTTCGAGTCCAGGCCTTATGGTGTGTGAGATGTGTCACATATTGCGCTCAATTTAACAACACCAATCAATCTAGGATAATTACTGATTATTAATAAGACATTGATTATTACATGGTTTGTACGAAAAAGTGAATAGCTAAATCTTCTCCAGTAAGCTGCTGAGTCGAAGCCGAAGCCAAGTTTGCCCGGTCGTTACTTTGATGAATTAATCTACATTATAAGAGTTTGTTGATCTGCATTTCATAAGCCTGTGCAAACTCTTCTCCGTAGACATTTTGAAAATCATCCAATAATCGATCAGATAATTTTGCATGCAATTCGACGTAACTATCCCAGTTTTTAGATTTTTTCTGCCCGGGTATTAAACCTGATCCACCGTGTGTATCAAATGAGCGTTCAAGATTATCAGGGGCAAATTGTTTGACTATGGTGTTGATTGTCGCTTGCATACCAGCCATTAAGGCCATTTGATGAGTTTGCAAGTCTTTAAAACCTTCGTTAAAGGCCTCATTTGCAGACATGTATCCCGCTTTGTCATCGGATAATAATGTTATTAATGCGTCATCTGTCGTTACGAGAAATTTTAACGGATTATTCTCTACGGGTGATATCGTGGTTTTATTCACACGAAAATTGCTTTTAATCGTAGCTCTAGCACGTAAAGCGATCATTAATCCTTCAACAGAACTGCGTGTTAATCGACCTATTTTTTCCATTAATGCATGTTTATCTTCTATGTTTAGACGTCGAGCATCTACACCTGCTCCTTGTAAAAAGCTATCGATATAACTCGAGTCAGTAGCCGAAACAGCATTGGATTGCGCCACTGGAACAGAGTCTACGGATGCATCATTATGTTCGTTTAGTACACTAAAAATATCATTCTGATCAAAAGTTGAGGCTATACTACTTTGATAATTTTCAGGGATTTGTGGAGTTGGCTGAGCAATATTCTTATTGTTGTCATTTGAATCTCCCATAATATCCCAGTCATCAGGTATCACACCGGGTGGGGTAAAGGGCTCATTTATTGGTGAAGGCTCAGGGATATTATCATGAGGACTGCCAATTAAATCATCTGCAAAATTTTCATTGGAAATATGAAATTCATCGTTCGACAAAGTATCTGGTGTGCTAGCAGAAAAACTCATATCAGCTTGAGGTTCGCTAATATCATGACTGCCGTCTAATATTGCTAACGGGTCGACAATATTTTCATCGATTATTGATGATTCACTATAAAACGAATCATCTATGCTGGGGGGTGTTGCAGCCGGAGAGTTTATTATTTGACCAAGCGAAGCATCGCTGGATACTTGATCTAGGCTAACTAACAATTGAAAATCGCCAATAGAAATTTTATCCCCGTTCATTAATTCTTCTGAATTGCCGGAGCCCAGAGGGGTTTTGCTATTATTAACGAAAACGCCATTGGTACTGGTATCTGTGATGTAATATTTGTTGTGGTGAAATTCAATAATCGCATGTTTGCTGGAAATGTAGCGTTCCGGATCTAGCAATATAAAGTCATTATTTGGCTTTCTACCAATACTTCCACCGAGGTTATCAAATTGATATTCCGGAATTTGTCCTGGGATGAGTTTAGAGGGTGCGATTATTTTTAGGGTTAATGACATAATTTATTTGTTAGGCAGTCAATTTGGTATTAATACTGATTTATCGTTATAAAATTAAGATATTGCACTTTATTGGCTTATGTACAGTGTAATTAAAATCACACTTATGTAAATTTCATTAATATAAATTCGTAGCGTTATGGATTTAGGTATTTTCTGTGTCAATCATATTTGCGCAATGCGACAACGCAGTATAGCTATTCTATACAAGGCGGAGCAACAAATCTGAAGCCAAAGATGGGTGTTCTAGAAACACCTAACTGTATTGTGCAATGGGTTTATCGCCTGACGAAGCCCTTATTATCAGTGATAAACCTTAATTTGATCAAATATTTTTTCATTAGATCTCATAATCTTATATGCTAACGTAGTAAAAAATTGTAATATCGGAAAATAAGTGTTATTCAATGGATGCGGTTAAATTTAAGTCGTCTCTGTAAATAGATTTAGAGTGATGATGGCGCCAAAAGTAAGCGCTTTAGGCGAGGGAAAAATAAACAAAAAAGTTGTGTTTACTGTCGTAAATGCACATTTTGAGTTTATTTTTAACGCAGTCAGCGCGCTATAATTATTTTTCCAGAGGTACTTTAGAGTTCAAATATGATATTGAAGGATTTGATAAATGGGGACTGAAGCGACATTTGATTTAGACGCGTTATTGCAGTCATTTTCCGATGACAAACCCGCAGGTGAAGACATTAGGGAAGATTTTTCACCGACATCCCTATATTATCAGATAAAAGACGCTCGTGCTGCTGCAAGAACTGCAGAACGGCAGAATTTAATGAGCGATGATCCCGATGCAATTCATCAAAAAATTTCTGAATGGAATACAGTTCTTGAGTTAGCACCAAAACTACTCGCCGAACATGGCAAAGATCTGGAAATAGCTGCCTGGTATATTGAAGCGCTTATTCGTGAATTTGGATTTGCAGGTTTAAGAGATGGTTTGCGTCTTGTTAATGCATTAATTGATAAGTTTTGGGATGATTTATATCCTTTACCTGATGAAGATGGCATTGAAACGCGGGTTTCGCCTTTAATAGGTTTGAATGGTGATGATGGCGATGGCACATTAATTGGGCCGATTAATCAGGTATTATTGACAAATGGTTATGCGGATGGTGGTTTTGCTGCTTGGCAATATGAGCAAGCATATGAAATTGAAACTATTGTCGACCCTGATAAAAAAGAAGCCAGAATTGCTCAGGGCGGGATAACCTTAAAAACCATCGAAAATTCAGTGCTGGAAACTGGCTCGAGTTTTTTTGTTTCACTCATTGAAGATCTTGATGAATGTATAGAAGAGTTTTCTAATCTATCATCAATTCTTGATGATAAATGTGGTCATGATGCACCGCCAACCTCTAATATAAGAAATGCCTTAAAAAGAGTAAAAGAAATTACCGGTTTTCTAACCAAAGATGTTCTATTATCTGATGATATAGATGAAAGTGAAGAGGTTGATACTGCGGAAGCTGTACAAGGTGGTGCGGATGTTGTCAGTAAGCCCAAAATAGCATCAATCGAAAACGTTAACATAAATTCACGTGATGAAGCGTTCCGAGCGTTGTTAAAAGTCAGTGATTTCTTTAAGCGTACTGAGCCTCATTCGCCAATCTCTTATAATTTAAATCAAGCGGTCAAATGGGGGCGTATGTCCTTGCCGGAATTATTAGGTGAACTCATACCGGATGAGAGAGCTCGCGAAGAGTATTTTAAATTGGCGGGTATTTCGACTGCTCAAGAGAACGAATAAACCGAGACACAACTTAACTAAATTTTCAATAGTAAAACTAACAGCACCACAATTTATTGGACACTATAATTTACCGATCCACAATAGAGGGCAGAAATAATGGCTAGTATACATGATAAACTCGGTCGAGTACGTAAACCCAGGGTACACATTTCCTATGAGGTTGAAACCGAGGGGGCAATGGTTAAAAAAGAATTACCCTTTGTAGTCGGTGTCATGGGGGATTTTTCTGGTGATCCAACCTCGCCCTTAAAATCATTAAAAGACCGAAAGTTTGTTCAAATTGATCGTGATAATTTTAATAGTGCTATGGCTCGCATGACACCAGGTGTTAATTTGAAAGTAGAAAACACACTCGCTGGCGATGGTAGTGAAATGGCGGTTGATTTAAAGTTTAGTAACATGGATGACTTTAATCCGGAAAACATTGTTCAACAAGTTGACCCTTTGAAAAAATTGCAGGAAACACGCGATCAATTGCGTGATTTATTAACTAAAGCAGATCGTTCAGAAGATCTTGAGAATGTTTTGGAAAAAGTACTTAGTGACGATGCAGCACTTAAATCTGTGTCGGGTGATTTGGGTGTGGATAAGCCTAAGGAGGGTGAATAATGAGTGGTACTGAGCAAGAAACTCAATCAGCCGCGGCGGCAACAGAGACGGTTGAAGAAGTTAGTTTATTAGAGCAAGCAATTTCTGCAACCAAACAAACAGAACGATCTAAATCAGAAGAGTTATTAAAAACATTAACAGAGCAAGCATTGTCCGGCACAGTAACTTGGGATAGGAATTTAACTGTCACGTTAAATAACGCCATTGCTGATATTGATAAAGCAATGTCAAAACAGTTGGCTGCAATTTTACATTCAGAAAAACTGCAAAAACTTGAAGGTAGTTGGCGTGGTTTGCATCATCTTGTTATGAATTCTGAGACGGGAACTTCGCTTAAAATTAAAGTTTTTAATGCTAAGAAAAGAGAAATATTTAAAGACTTAGATAAGGCTGTTGAATTTGATCAAAGCCAAACATTCAAAAAATTATATGAAAATGAATTCGGCACTCCGGGTGGTGAGCCTTATGGCGCATTAGTAGGGGACTTTGAATTTACCAATCATCCCGAAGATATTGATTTGTTGACTAATATGTCGCATGTAGCAGCTGGTGCATTTTGCCCATTTGTTTCAGCCGTTGATCCTAAAATGTTTGGATTTGGTGATTGGACAGAATTATCGAAACCTCGAGATCTTGAAAAAGTATTCGATTCAACTGAGTATGCGAAATGGAATTCATTTCGTGATTCAGATGATGCGCGTTTTGTTAATTTGGTTATGCCCCGTGTTTTATCTCGTTTACCTTATGGCGCAGATACAAAACCCATTGATACTTTTGATTTCGAGGAATTTGCTGATTCCTCTGAACCAGATCACCACGATTTCACTTGGATGAATGCCGCATTTGTACATGCCACTAAATTAACGGATGCGTTTGCTCAATATGGATGGTGTACTGCCATACGTGGTGCAGAAGGTGGCGGTAAAGTTGAAGGTTTACCAACTTATAATTTTATCAGTGATGATGGCGATACCGATATGAAATGTCCTACAGAAGTAGGGATAACAGATCGACGCGAGGCTGAGTTAAGTAATCTTGGCTTTTTACCACTTTGTCATTATAAAAATACCGATTATTCCGTATTTTTTGGTGCTCAGTCTGCACAAAAACCTAAAGTTTACGATGAGCCAGCAGCGACTGAAAATGCTGCTATTTCAGCACGTCTACCTTACATGATGGCAACTTCGCGAATTGCGCACTATTTAAAAGTGATGGGTCGCGATAAAATCGGCTCTTTTATGGAAGCTGAAGAGGCCGAAGAATGGCTTAATCGCTGGATTCTTGGTTATGTTAATGGGAATGCAAATTCCGGTGCTGAGATGAAAGCGAAATATCCATTAGCAGAAGCCAGAGTAGAAGTGAAAGAAATACCGGGTTCACCTGGCTCTTATAATGCTGTTGCCTGGATGCGACCTTGGTTGCAAATGGAAGAGTTGACTACCTCATTACGTATGGTTGCTCGTATTCCTAAGATGGGATAATGATAGCAATTTCTAATGGGAATATTGTTTTCAGCGTGTCGTGCTAATGTAAAAAGTAGTAGTTGTGTAAAGCAGCTACTACTTTTTTTCTCTGTGTCCTAATGTTATGTCGAGCAATCTATCCGCCTTACTTGACGCATCACTTCAGTTTACTTCTCATATAATTGAGCGCGACAGTGCTAACCTAGCTAACTTTGTTTCTGCAGTAAATTTTGAAGATCAATTATCAATATTCTGTCGCTTGGCAGAGATTAAAAAGCCAGTTTCTAAGGTTGAGTTAATACAAGTAATCTCTGCACAAATTGCTCATATTGATGATGTGTTAAATGAACAAGTTAACGCGATATTACATCATCCCAAATTACAAAAACTAGAAGCCTCCTGGCGTGGCTTGCATTACCTTGTATTGGAAGCTGACGAAATTGATTTAATCAAGATTAAATTTCTCAATGTTAGCTGGACTCAGTTGGCAAAAGATTTAGAACGTGCGATCGAATTTGATCAGAGTCAATTATTTCGAAAGGTCTATAGCAGAGAGTTTGGTACAGCAGGTGGTGAGCCTTATGGTGTGTTAATAGGTGACTATTCGATTCGACATCACCCCAGTAAAGATCATCGAACGGATGACATAGCAGTTTTGAGAGAGTTGTCTCAAGTCGCAGCAGCAGCGTTTGCCCCATTTATTGCTAGTGCAGATCCTGTTTTGTTTGGTATGGATGATTTTTCTGGCTTAGGCATGCCAATTAACTTGGAGTCGATATTTTCTCAAAAAGAATATATTAAATGGAATGCGCTACGCGAAACAGAAGATTCTCGTTTCATTGGCTTAACTCTACCTAAGGTACTTATGAGATTGCCTTACGAACATGATGCTTACCGAAGCGATGGATTTAACTTTCAAGAAGATGTCTCAAAGCCAGATAATAGTCAATACTTATGGGGTAATGCTTGCTACGCATTTGGGGCTATATTAATTCAATCTTTCTCTCACAATGGCTGGTTTACCGATATACGGGGTTGTTATTCGGGAGCAGGGCAAGGAGGTGTTGTTTCTCATTTACCTGTCCCCAGTTTTAAAACTGATAAAGAGAAGGTGGCCTATAAATATTCCACCGACGTGTTAATCACAGATTTTTCAGAAAAAGCCCTTAATGAATTTGGATTTATTCCTTTATGTTATGGAAAAGACTCAGATTACTCTGTTTTTTATGGCAATCAATCCATTCAAAGTGCAAAACAATACGATAAGAAATCAGCTGAAGTGAATGCAAAAATTTCGTCTATGTTACAGTATATTTTATGTGCTTCGCGATTTGCTCATTACATAAAGGTTATCGGTCGAGAAAAGGTTGGCTCCTTTTTTAGTGCTCAGGAATGTGAGGATTATTTGCATAGATGGTTACTTTCTTATTCTACAGCTAGCTCATCGGGTACCGAGGAACATTTGGCAAAATACCCATTAGCCGAGGCTAAGGTTGAGGTAAAAGAAATTCCAGGGCGCCCTGGCGTGTATGCTTGTGTTACTCATTTAAAGCCTCATATGCAATTGGATCAAATGGTAAGCGCTGTGAAGTTAGTCACAGAGCTTGCGGAGGCAAAAATTTAAACTATGAATGTCTATTATAAAAGAAGATCACTACCAAAGGATTTAAAATGAAAGCAAAAGAGTATTATGAGGTAGGCCAGCTCAACAATGCCATTGATGCGATAACTGCTGAAGTAAAAAAACACCCTACAGATATCAATCGACGTGGTTTTCTTTGTGAATTGTTATTTGTTAAACGCGCATGGGAAAGAGCAGACAAACAATTGGATTTTATCGGCCATCAAGATCCTAATGCGATGCATATGGTTGCTCTATGGCGTCAATTATTACGTGCAGGTCAGGCTAGGGATCAATATTACTCTGATGGTCGTATCCCCGAAGTCCTAGAAGAACCTAGTGATTTAGTACAAGCTTATCTTAAAGCATCTGTTTCGCTGCGAGAAGGTAATAAATCTGATGCTTTATCGATATTGGATGAGGCAGAAGCAAAACGACCAGAATTAAAAGGTCAAATAAATGGTCAGGATTTTTCTGATTTCCGAGACTTGGAAGACTTAGCGCCTGCCGTGTTAGAAGTGTTTACCAGTACCGGAAAATATTATTGGATTCCTTTTTCTCGTATATCCAGTTTGGAGTTTCATCAAGCAGAAGGGCCAATGGATTTGGTGTTTCGTAGAGCTACATTGGAAACCAATCAAGATGGCCCTGACGGAGAGGTTTATGTGCCTGCGATTTATCAAACGGTATCTGAAGAAGATGAGGAGCGTTTACTGTTGGGACGCGCTACCGATTGGTTGGGCGAAGAAGGAGAACCAGTTGTTGGTGTCGGGCAAAAAATGTTTTTAGTCGATGATCGTAGTATAGCTATTATGGAAATTGATAATCTGCAATTTGAGAATTAATGAATGGCAAGACCAACGACTACACAGGCTTTAACACCTTCAATTCTTGATCGACTCATCGATCATGAACCCCATAGGCAAGTTGAAGCCCCGGCATCCCGTACTCAGGTTATTCGTGAGTTACGAGAGTCAGTTCGTCGTGATTTAGAGATTTTATTAAATACTCGGATTCCATGTGTTGCAGTTCCGAAAGAGTGGGCTGCAGATAAAAGTACTGTAATAAATTATGGTATACCGGATCATTCAGGTCTTAACTTGAATAGTGATGAAGATAGAGATAGTTTTGCTAAACTCATTCAAAAAATTATTTTACATTACGAAAGTCGATTTAAGTCAGTTCACATTAAAGTTTTAAGTAATGATGAAAACTATGATCGAACATTCCGGTTTAGAATAGATGCTATTTTGAAAGTGGAGCCTGCGGTTAAGGCTGTTATATTTGATTCCAGTTTAGAAAAAGTCAGTAGAAAGTTTACCGTGAAGGATGTTGAAAGTGGATGACGATGTCATTAAATTTTATAATAAAGAGCTAAATTACATACGTCGCTCGGCTGAAGCATTTGCTGAAGCAAATCCAAAAATTGCAGGACGATTGCGACTTAGTAAAGATGCTATTGAAGATCCTCATGTCTCTCGATTAATTGAATCTGTGGCTTTTTTAAATGGCCGTATTCGGAAAAAACTCGATGATAGTTTTCCAGAAATAACAAATTCTATGTTGGAGGTGCTGTATCCGCATTATTTAGCGCCCATACCTTCCATGTCCATTGTTCAGTTTAAAAGTGTTGCGGAAGTAACGGGTAATTATCGTATTAAAACCGGGTCATGTATAGAAACAGAAGCTGTCGATGGTGAACCTTGTCGTTTTAAAACCGCTTATCCTGTTGATCTTTGGCCGATTGAACTTAAAAGTGCGCAGCTAATACGTGGCGCATATAATGCGCCAGCTTTGCCAAAACATTTTGGTGCTGTGGCTGTATTACGAATGAAATTGAGTTGCATATCTGAAGACATGGATTTCAGTCAGTTATCGCCAGATAATTTAGTGTTCTATTTACGTGGTCAAAGTATAGAAACCAGTGCTTTATACGCGTTCATCATGAACCATGCAGTTGCGATATCCGTAGCTGACGGGCCAGACGATCCTGGTGCTGAATTTTTAGGGCCTGAGAATATCCAAGCAATGGGTTTTGAAAAAGATGAGGGATTATTACCTTATCCTGCAAGATCTTTATTAGGTTATCGTTTATTGACCGAATTTTTTGTTTTTCCTGAAAAATTTAATTTTATTAAGCTCGCGGGACTTGGTGAAGCAGTCTTTAATAGTCGTGGGCGCGATGTTGAATTGTACATTTATTTAAATGACAGTCAGGCTGAGCTAGAAAATATCGTGAGTGCAGACAATTTTCTCCTAGGTTGTACGCCGATGGTAAATTTGTTCTCGCAATATGCAGAATCTATTACTTTAAATCAGCGTAAAGAAGAATATCAAATCATACCGGATTCTAGAAGATTACTGGCTAAAGAAGTTTACAGTATAGATGATGTTGAAACTGTATCTCCCACAGGTGAGAGTATTAAATACAGGCCATTCTATGGATTCAAGCATCATGATAAATCTAAACAAAATGTTGCTTATTGGCATGCTAATCGAAAATCGGCTAAAACCAATAATAGTCATGATATTGATGATGGAACGGAGTTATTTATTTCTTTGGTGAATTTGGACTTTCAGGAAGATATTCCCGATAATTGGGTGCTAAATATTAAAACCACTTGTTTGAATCGTGATTTGCCAGGACGATTGCCGTTTGGTGGAGGGCAGCCCCGCTTACAGTTGGCAGAGGGAAATGCCCCGATACAAGATATTTCTTGTATTACTGCACCCACAAAAACCCTACGCATAGAACTTACTGAAAATACTCGCTGGCGTTTGGTTTCTCACTTAAACCTTAATCACTTGTCATTAATGGATGGCGAAAATGGTGCAGATATATTACGTGAGATCTTAACCCTTTATAACTTTGAAAATTCCCCTTCAACACGCTCTATGATCGAAGGTGTGCTTTCTATTAGTCATAAACAAGTGATGGCACGTGTAAAAGACAAAGGTATGAGTGCTTTGTGCCGTGGTATTGAAATTACCGTAACATTGGATGAAGATCGGTTTGAAGGTCAGGGATTATATTTATTTGGTAGTGTATTAGAGCGTTTTTTCGCCTTATATGCACCAATGAATTCGTTTACCAAACTCGTACTTAAAACTAAGCGAAGAGAACAGGCAATTAAAACATGGCCCCCAAGAGCAGGCGAAAAAGTTCTTCTATAAGCGAAATGCTCTTTTCTGAGCCCTATCGTTTTAGTTTTTTTCAGGCAACTCGCTTGTTGCAGGGATTAGTGCGCAAATGGCAAAGTAAAGGCAAACCAAGATCCATAGGACACGATCTCGTGCCTAGGGAAGAGTCTGTTCGATTCTCCTCCTTATTATCCTTACAATTTGCTAGCGCGGAAGTCACAAAGATTCAAAAACACAAACGCATCGTTCATTCTGATAAACAAGATATTGCAGAAGTACAAGTTTCTTTTTTAGGATTGACAGGTCAAAGTGGTGTGTTGCCGGATTATCTTACCGAATTACAGTTACAACGCGCTCGGGAAAAAGACACTTCATATCAAGATTTTTTAGATATCTTTAATCATCGTGCGGTGTCATTATTTTATCGAGCCTGGGAAAAGTATCGTTTACCTTTTAATTATGAGAGAGCTCATCTAGACAACAAAAAACTAGCTGATCCGATTACAAAGGCTTTTGAATCACTATTAGGCTTGAATGAATCTGCAGTTCAGAAACAATTGCAAATTCATCCTGAAGAACTAATTTATTACTCAGGATTGTTTTCAACGCAGCGACGTTCTGCAAATGCGTTGGAATCTTCCTTGTCAGAATACATGGATATTCCAATAGCGATAAATCAATTTCAAGGTGAGTGGATGACATTGTCAGAGGATGATCGTTGTCAACTACCTATATATCCACTGGGTGGTAAAAATAATTGTTTAGGCGTTGATACCGTTATTGGTGATCGGGCCTATACAATGGAAGGAAAATTCGAAATTGTGCTTGGGCCGCTTAATAAAGCTGATTTTGAAGACATTATGCCAGGCAGTGATCGAATGGAAGCGCTTAACCGATTTACAAAAATGTTTGTCGGTGAAGCGCAACATTTCAGCATTAAGTACAAACTAGAGGAAGATTCAGTTACAGAATGGATATTGGATGAAGAATTGGACGCATCGCGACGTTTAGGTTGGAATACTTGGTTATTACCAGAAAATAAAGCCGATGCTCAACGTGAGCTACCTGTGCATTTTTAGAATATTTTTAGTTTATTGCCAAGTGAGGGCAGTTAACGCTAGAGAACATTTTACATAATACACTGATGATAGATGAATAAATTATAAAAAGGATACAATTATGTTTCAGATTGATCTTAGAACCCTAGTCGGTAAACTCAATAGTACAACAAGAAATGCTTTAGAAGGAGCAACGGGTCTTTGCTTATCTCGAACACATTATGATGTTGAAATAGAACACTGGTTGATTAAACTCATCGAGCAGTCAGACACCGACATTGAAGCCATTTTACAGCACTACGATGTGAATATGGCGCATTTAATGGCAGATCTCACACGGAGCATTGATAGTTTTAAAACTGGTAATGCTCGACCACCCGCACTTTCACCACGGATCGTTGATCTTGGCAAAGATGCATGGTTATTGGCTTCTTTGGATTATGGTGAAACAAAACTTCGGTCCGGACATATTCTTTGTGCCATTTTAAACGACAATGATCTAGCTAGATTTGTTCTCGATATCTCAAAAGAATTTGATAAAATTTCTGCACCGGCTTTGCGTAAAGAGTTGGTGGGCATTGTCTCAAGTTCGGGTGAGACACAACAAGACTCGGGATTACCTGCTGCGACAGGTGAAGGTGGAGCGCAAGTCCCTAAGCCTGGTGGAAAAACACCGGCATTAGATCAATTTACGATTGATTTAACAGAAAAAGCACGATCAGGTGGTATTGATCCCGTTTTAGGACGTGATGCAGAAGTAAGACAAATGATCGATATTTTATCGCGTCGGCGCCAAAATAATCCCATTATGACAGGCGAAGCGGGTGTTGGTAAAACAGCGGTGGTTGAAGGATTTGCGTTACGAATCGCTACCGGGGATATTCCACCGTCACTTAAAAACACTGCGATAAAATCGCTAGATTTGGGTTTGTTACAAGCTGGTGCAGGGGTAAAAGGTGAATTTGAAAATCGTCTACGTTCGGTAATCGACGAAGTGAAAGGTTCTGCTCAGCCAATTATTATGTTTATTGACGAAGCCCATACTTTGATCGGTGCAGGTGGTGCGGCTGGTCAAGGTGATGCCGCAAATTTGTTAAAACCCGCTTTAGCTAGAGGTGAATTACGTACGGTTGCGGCGACAACCTGGGCAGAATATAAAAAATATTTTGAAAAAGACCCCGCGTTAACTCGGCGTTTTCAGGTAGTTAAAGTCGAAGAACCTTCAGAAGACACAGCAATTGAAATGATGCGTGGCTTAGTGGGTGTGTTAGAAAAACATCACAATGTTCGCGTATTGGATGAAGGAGTGATAGAGGCGGTTAAACTCTCACATCGCTATATTCCCGATCGCCAAATGCCGGATAAATGCGTCAGCGTTTTAGATACTGCCTGTGCAAGAGTTGCTGTGAGCCAATCTGCAATTCCTGCAAGTGTCGAAGACAGTACACGTCAATTAGAACAGCTTGAAGTTGCAATGAATATCTTGCAGCGCGAAATGCTAACGGGCGCTGATCATAATAAAAAACTGGAAGAATTAGAGAAGACTAAAATAGAGGTATCTAAAACACTTGAAGAACTTAATGCGCAATGGGAAAGCGAAAAAGAACTTATTGCTAATCATTTAGAAATTCAGGCCCAATTTGAACCTCAAGCAGATGACGATGGTAATGTAACGTCTATCAGTGACGATGAGCGGGAAAAACTTAAAGCTGAACTGGCGGCGTTAGATGAGAAGCTCAGTGAGGTACAAGGGCAATCACCTTTGATGCATGTTTGCGTAAACGCTCAAGCCATTGCCGAAGTTATCGCAGGTTGGACAGGTATACCTGTGGGTCGAATGGTGAGTGATGAAATTCAGTCCGTATTAAATTTAAAAGAGCAAATGCTTAAACGCGTTATTGGTCAAGATCATGCGCTGGAATCTATTGCCAAGAATATTCATACTTCACGCGCAAAACTCACTGATCCTAATAAACCCAACGGGGTATTTCTCATGGTGGGTACCAGTGGCGTGGGCAAAACAGAAACAGCGTTGGTAGTTGCAGATTTACTCTATGGTGGTGAACATAATTTAACGGCTTTAAACATGTCTGAGTTCAAAGAAGAGCATAAGGTATCATTGCTCATGGGTTCACCTCCCGGTTATGTTGGTTATGGTGAAGGTGGAGTGATGACTGAAGCCGTACGTCGTAAACCTTACAGTGTCATGCTATTAGACGAAATGGAAAAAGCCCACCCTGGTGTGCAAGATATCTTTTATCAGGTTTTTGATAAGGGCATGATGAAAGATGGAGAAGGGCGTGATATTGATTTTAAAAATACCGTCATTATTATGACATCTAATTTGGGTACAGATACGATTACAAAACTCTGTGCAGATCCAGAAACAATGCCTGATGTAGATGGTTTGCTTGAAGCGATCCATGATGATCTAACGGCTTATTTCAAGCCGGCATTCTTAGGTCGAGTGAATATCGTTCCATACTTTCCATTGTTTGATGAAGCGCTGGAAAAAATCATTAAGTTAAAGCTCAATAAAATTGTCAAACGTGTTAAAGAAAATTACGATGCAGAAATGACTTATACTGATGCATTAATACAATTAATATTATCTCGCTGTACCGAAGTGGATACTGGCGCGCGTAATATTGATCATATTCTCGAGAATGGTTTATTGCCACAAATTTCAGGTGATTTTTTAAGTCATATGGCAGATGGAAAGCATATTGGTAAGGTTACGGTAGATATTAATGAAGACGAGGATTTAGTCGTTAATATTGCATAAATAAGGCTTAAGGAGCGTGAAAGGTGTATGACCTTTCGCTTCTCACTAAATACAATAGTTTTATGGAGTAAAACATAAAATCATGCAGACACAACAATTGCGTCTGCATGTAACGTGGCTTGATAACATTCAATAGCTTTTTCAACTTGTTACAATAATCACCTTGTTAAAAAAGCAATGATAGAATACTGTTTTCTGTTTAAAAGAAAAATTCGAATAATGTACATATATTGTTAAGATTTTACGAATATTTATATTGAAACTGCTCTCTATCGTCAGTTAATTACTGCAGGGTTAATTTACATGCAGATTTTTACGAAATTTGTACATATTTAGTGCAAATCATTTTACCTATATAGTTTTATTGAGTATTGTTTATATTTATATTGTAAATACATGATTTAACTACTCCATTTAGTTTCCACATTTTCAGTTTTGACTCATCTTTCTAAATCAAACTTCTGGTGTTTTAGATGATTAGGTTGTATTGCCTGATTATTTTCTAATACATATCACTAAAACGTCGTGTTTTTCTTGAAGTTAAAATAAATATAAAAACTAAATCTTTCATTCGTAGTTCGTAAAATTAATCTATGCAGCAGTCTTCTCAATAGAATAATAACGAGAGTGGGATCAACAGTATCTGGCTATCTAATAAAACTATAAAGCTGGGTTAGTGTGTTTCATAAGGAGGGGTGACTATGAGTAAGAAGTACAAAATAATTCTTCAGTTTTTTTTATTTACTAGTGTTGTTTTAAGTTTTACAGCATGCAAAATAATTGAAGATAACAAAGATATATTTGATACAAAAGATCCAGTCGATAATAGCATGATAGATATTGAACATGGTCATCATCATGACGATGGGATGGCTATGATGCCACCAGATTTTCATGAATCAATGCCAACAGAACTCAGTTATATCAAGTTAAATGGCAATTTAATAGATGTTAAATTAAATATGGCCGGTGACTTATTTAATGCTAGAAAAAATAGTTCTGTCGCCAATACTGACGGTTCGGACATCAGGATTATAGAATTCGGTTTTGTTCCGAATAGAAATTCACAGGATTATAAAAATTACGTTTCTGTAAACTTACGTTCACTGGACGGTAGGAAGTCTTTAAATATTAATTATGACGCTTATCCCATAGGTACGATGGACGGTTTGATGCAATTTGAAGAGAATATTTCAGCTTTTTATGACGATTACAAAGCTGGATATTATGCGTCTATATACGAAATGAAATCAGATTCCACGAGTCATTTTTTTAACATTAGCGCAGAGATGTTATCAATCAATGTACCTGAGTTGTTGTTGTATCTTCAAGAAAATCATTTTAATGATCATGATCATGGTATGCCCCAACCACTTGAAGAAGGTGACTATGATATCAATTCAAAATTCTTTGCTGATGAGTTGTTTAGCTTACAAATTAGTATGGGTGGCGAATTAATTTATGATGATCAAGTACTCTGGGCCTTGAATAATTGTGTTTTTGCTTCTTCCGAGCCTTCACCTTCAGATGTAGATGATATTTGCAAAGCCTATTTGGCAATGTACTAAACATAAAAGGACTCAGGAGCAAAAAAATGAATAAATTATTGATTAAACCTTTATGTATTATTAGCTTAATAGGAATGGTTGCAGCATGTGGTAAGGCACAGGAAGATAGCTTTATTAAAAGTTCTCAAATGTTAAAAACAGATACAGCTACTAGCCAGGCAGTTGGAATTGATCACGTTTCGACTGGCGTCGGGGCTGCTTCAATTGATCTGTTTTCAGAAAATCCAGTATTACATATTGATAGAGTTGGCAGTTATGTTGGTGATAAAATTACAATTCGAACAACTCACTTTCGTGTCGACATGGATGAGACTTTAACTGAGGCCTCAAATTGGCAAATTATAGATGAAGCCGAGGTCGTCATTGTTGATGAAAATGGCGGTTCTCAATTCGAGTGGATCCCTACTGCTGCTGGAATCTATACGGTTAAACACATGGTTACTAGTGACGAAGTTGAAATTAGTATTACTGAAAAGTTGTATGTGTTAAACGCAGTGGACCGAGAAACTGATCTTGTTGATCGATTTTGGACCCTTGATGAGAAGCTGGCAGGCAGTTGGAGCGGCAAGATCGTTTCCAATTATGGAAGTTCTGTTCATGTAGATATGATTTTCTATAGTGATGGAAGTTATGTATTATCTCGTATTTCACAAGATGAAATATATCCTAGATATCCTATGGAGCCACCGTTTATGCCTGGCCCAAATCCTTTCCCGCCCATACCATATAGAGACATGAAATATATAGAGCCTTTTTCACCAACAAGCGTACTTACGTTTAACAAAGAAAAGGGGAATTATGAATTACTGGATATATGGGCAAATGGTGAAGTTGTCGGTAATATGCAGTCGGAAAGATTCCCTTCGGGAAATATTGAAAATATGACACGTGTTCGATTCAATGATGATTATAGTATGTTATTTTTTGAATTATCATTTGACCCATTTTTTATGGTAGAAATGGACACATTTGTACTGTCACGCGTGAGTGATACAGCTGAGCCACCCAGTTTAGATGTTATTAACGAAAAGATCGTTGGGAATTGGACCGGCAATGTTATTACGCCCTGGGCAATGCCATACCAGGTGAGTTTTCAGTTTAATAATGATGGTACTTATGCCGCACAAAGTTTAACGGAAACGATGCTTCATGATGGTGAAGCGCTAGGTATGGTCTCACCACTTTATTTTGGGGCCTTAGAACCTACATTAGAGGAAATTCGTTATTCAATTGATGAGTATATAGATAGCGTTGCTTCAGGTGACATAATTGTCGAGTTAAAGACAGGGGAGTTGGTAACTGGGGTAATTTCTGATTTGGAAATGTCTATTGATTATTCTATTTTAGTATTCACATTTAATCATTATGGAAAATATGGCCCAATGCGTTATGTTCTGGAAAGACAGCAATAAGCGTAATAATAACAGCTCTCGAGTATTTTTCTCGAGAGCTGTTTACTAGCCAGGGAATCGCGGATATTCATCTCAAGTTAATCCCAAATAGCCCATAATTTGTATTAATTTCCTCTTATTGTTGGATTACTCTATGCGCAAGTCAATTAATCGTCTGGTCTTGCTCTACATCTGTTTTTATTGCACATTACCACTTGCTAAAACATTAGAGGTGAATATTGCAAATTCTTCCTGTAGTGACAATCATGGACAACCATTTTGCCACATTAATTCTGCAGTCAAATTCGCAAATGCTGATGACATTATTAACATCGCTAATGGTAGGTATGTGGAAACAATCTTTATAGACAAAAACCTTAAATTAATCGGTAATGGTAGGCAGAAAACCGTGATCGATGGCGGGAGAGAATCCAGTGTAATAGTAATAGCCCCTGGAATCCGTAGTCAATTTAAATCCTTAGCTATACAAAATGGTTATGCTGATAAGGGGGGAGGAATATTAAACCACGGCTCTTTACTATTAGACAACGTTCAGGTTAGCCATAATTGGGCTGAGTTCAGTGGTGGTGGAATTTATAATGCCAGCTCAATAAGTGGTAGTCTTTATATTAAAAACTCGATGATAGAACATAATCAAGCGCTTGGTGATGATAAACATAATATAAAATATGGCGGAGGAGGAATTTACAATGATTCGCCTTTAAGTATTGAAAATACCACTCTTCAGTTTAATCAAGCGGTAGATAATGGCGGTGGTTTATATTCTATTCATACTGGTCGAAGGAAATCTAGCGATGGTGAAATTATTGCGGAAAAACTTGGTATTAATGCAGCCAAGAAACGAGTTCGTAGTTTGAGGCGTATAAAAGATAGAGGTTCAGTCACTATAAAAAATAGTTACATTCAAAATAACTATGCAGATGCGGGCGG